>Ga0255341_1000714_pt1 | contig 52614 bp, 51 predicted proteins | sample wastewater_treat_8_FD_192418 | JGI IMG/M metagenome (GOLD analysis project Ga0255341, IMG submission 192418) | Wastewater microbial communities from Lulu Island WWTP, Vancouver, Canada - plant12 | ecosystem: Engineered > WWTP > Wastewater > Unclassified | place: Canada: Vancouver, British... | reverse complement strand
CACGACGACAAGATCGAGATCAGGGCCAAGGCGGGGAACGCCGTGGCGCTCATCGCTGCTGACCCCTCCAAAGCCCCCGAAGTTAACCGCCCGGAGGCGGTTCTTGCAAACGGGGGTAACTGGCTCCCCACCAGCTCCCCAAATCAGAACCGACCGCCGACCGTCTACCTCTGCCTGCCACAACACATGCTGGAGGGGAAAACCAAGCCTCTCGGGGCTCCACCAATCCGGAAGATGCTCGAACGGGCCGAGGAGATCAAGCGGCAACTCGACGACGCTGGGTCGAACCGAGCGGGGGTTGCTCGCAAGCTGCACCTCACCCGGCCCCGTGTGACCCAGCTCATGAAGCTTCTCGACCTGCACCCGCTCATCCGGGAGTACATCAAGAGCCTGCCCCCCGGCACCCCCGACCGAATGGTGACGGAGCGTGCGCTTCGTGGGCTCGTCAATAAATCGATTGACAAGCAGCTCGACTTGGCGGCTGGCACCATCAAGGGGTTCAAGGCGTTCATGGACGACAGGAGGCCGCGACCTGTGCTCCGAGCTGTTCACAACACGGACGGGGCCGAGAACAACGCGGGGCTTCGGCTTGCGAGGATGCGCAGCCGATCATGAAGCGGCCCCGCTTCGGGCAGCCCATGAAACCGCACGGTGGCCGTCTCTTCGGTGAGGGACCAGTCCGCTGGTGCGGCCAACGCCGCCGCCTTGTCGAAGACCTGCGCAACTTTGGGGTCACCACGGGCGAGCATGATGCTGCCGAGCACGGTCGTCGCGTTCGAGCAGATCTGTCTAACCTCCCCGGCGTACAAGCGAACGAAGCCTGGGATCTCAGTGCCTGCGCTCCAGGTACCGGCGTGCAGGTCCTCGATAGGTCCGTTCCGATACGCTCGGACAACGGAGAAATTTGCGGCCTGCCGCAAGCTGGCCGGTGGGGAGGATGCCAAGGATCCGTCCTTGGTCGCCCGCCTCAAGACCTCGCAAAGGCTTTCGGCTCGCAACTGAACGATGGTCGAGTCCGCGTCCCAGGTGATTGGAAGCAGATCGAGAGCCGCCCTGGTGCGTCGCGAGATCTTGTTGGGGTCCGCCGCTCGCTCACCCCACCACTGGGTCAACGCAGACGAGAACTCGATGTTGGTCCGTTTCATCTCGTCGTCGCTGATGCGGGAGAGGGCATCATCGCGTGCGAAGTCCGGGAAATACTCCCCGCCCGTCATGACGTGGAAGTACGTGCCGTATCGAAGGCAGCAGGCGACGATGGCGGCGGCCTCGTCTTCAACAGCGACGGGTTCAGCAGCGAGATCTTTGCCTGCGACATCGAAAGCGGCGAACAGCTCACGCCACGGGGCGTGGGCTGGGACCAACTCGACGCCGTGCTGCACGCGGCCCTTGTTGTCCCAGGTGAAAGCTCGCCATTCGCCGTAGCTCGACACGCCTGGGACGGCGAGTGCAGAGGCAAACCTCCCGAGTCGTTGGTCTCCCGCTCGTCGTCGGGTCATCATGGGAACGGTCGCACGAACCGTTGCACCGGATCAACGCGGGCTTGAAGCAAGGTCAGTTCACGGCTCCTCTCCGACGCTCCGCTTCGGCCTTCACGACGCGCATGAACTGCTCGTCCGTGAGTTCGGCGAGGGCTTGGGCGGCGGCCTGTTCGGCGCGGACGTTCGGGATGACCGGCCCCTTGGGGTACATCGCGACGAGCATGTACTTGTCGTGGATGCCCACGACCTTGTCGATGATGGCCCCGGTGACAGCTTCGAGCGTGGGCTCGACGCCGACGAGGAATCCTTCGGGCTGCTCGGGCAAGACGTAGGCGACGCCGCCGCGCCAAGCCGTCCACACCCGAAGCCGGAAGAGGTGCCCCTCGGCCGCCGCCGCGATCCCCCTCGCGATGGGCAGCACGCCGTTCTTCAGTGGCTTGCCTGGGAGGGGCTTGCGACGACGGACGATCAACCGAAGGGCCGCCGCAAGCCAGATGCCGACGACGACATCGGGTTTCTTCCCGTGCTCGTACAGGATGCGGATCACGTCGTGGTTGCAGACGTAGGCGCGGAAGCCGTGGTCGAGCCAAAACTTGGGCGTCTGGATCTCAGCTTCGACGATGGCTCGTTCGGCCTTGGGCCACCAGTCGAGATACTCCGATGGCAGCCACCCGGTGTTCTGCCTGCGCGGAGCGTAGGCCCGGACGTTGTAAGCCGTGAACCGTGCGAGGTCACAGGGCTCGATGCCCTTGGCCTGGAGGGCCGTGACGGCGGCGTCGTAGCACTTGTTGAACGGGATCTTCATGGGCGGCGATTGACGGAGGAAGACAACATCCTGGGTGGCGTAGCAGGGCGGCGTGGGACTGGGAAAGATCGTGGGGTCATCGTCGCCGGGGCCGAAGCCGACGTTGAACAGGGTCGGGCCGTGGGGTGGCTCCGGCAGGCCAGGACGCGATCCGAAGCTCTGAGGCCAGCTCTTTCCCCGCCCTTCAATCTGCCGGTCGTGCCGTGCGCCGGTAGTACCGGCCGAACGACGGCACGACCCACGCACGGGAGCTTCGGTACTTCTGTAGCGCCCGCTCCACGAGCGTAAGGAACGCAGCCATCGACTCGGTCCCCTCGGCGCGGACCACGTTCAATGTTCCTTCCCCCTGGTCGTAGAACGCTGCTTCACGAGCCACCACGTACTTGCCGAGCACGAAGACCATGTCGATCACGTTCGCGGAAATGAGCGCATCGAGGGCCGCATCTTCGGCTTGGCCGCCGTAGGCGAAGATGCAGTTCACGACCTGAGGTATCAACGTCGCCTTCGGGATGTCGCAAGCGAGGATCTCAGTTGACCTGATGCCTTCGCCAAACGCCCGGTTGTCGGTTTTGGGCAAGTCGGGGTGGGTTGGTTGAAGAACCCGCATGAGGTCCGAAGGTTCGTAGATTCGCCGTAGCCGTTCGAGCCTTTCCACGGCATCAATGGTTTGATCGACGGCGGCCTTGTTGAACGTGGTCTTAACCTCGATGTTCACGGCGACGGCTTCGACCCGAACGACCCGACGCTGACCCATCACATGGAGGCTGGCGGCGACGCTCTGGTCGAACACGACAACGTCCACTTCCCGAGACGATGCGCCGTAGCTATCGATGATCTCGGCCTTGTCCACGCCAAACGATGTCCCCACTCGTTCCCGAAGAAGGTCTCGGACCAAATCTTCGCGGCCGTCCCCCTTCCCGGTTGGGTTGTCGAACACTCCAGCGGCATCAGCGGCTTCCCGCATGACCCGAGCGACGTGATCCGTGATCTTGCTGAAATCGGACGCCATGTCCGGAGGGTAGCGCGACTAAGGGAACAATGCCGCCGTCGTCACATCCCGCACCGGGATTGTACGGAACGACTGATCGTGCAGCTGCCGCATCAGCGCGTCGGCGTCGGTTGCTACGTGAACTCGATGGTTGACGAGAGCGTGGTCCGGATCCGTTGAGAGATTTCTGCGTGCTCCGGACCCGTGAAGAACAGCCGCAACTGCGACACGCTGAAGAGCCCGCCCTTGTCCCAAGGATAGATGGCGGTGTTCAACAACACGCCCGCGACTGGCGAATGGGGGAAGAACCTCTTGCCAGTCGCTCGTTCCTCGTTCTGGACCAGCTCCTTGTGCTGCCGGAGCACTTGCTCGATGGCCTGCTCAAGTTCGGTGAACGTCGGCGCGTTGGGGGTGGACTGGTCGATTCCGAAAAGGCGCTCGATGCCGAAAACCGGCAACCCCAGAAGATCACGTCAGTCACACCGCTCTCGAAGCTGGCGACGGCTCTTGGTGACCACCCGCCCAAGCGAGCCCGCGTGTGTCGGCCGCTTGCACTCGACAAGAAACGGCGGCAGACCGGGAAATCGAGCCCGCACGTCTTCCGCGCTGTCCGTCAGCGTTACCTCGAAGCCCTTGTGTTGGAGGGATCTCGCAACGGCGAACTCGAACAAGGTGTTCCTCGGTCTGTCGGGCCTTCCCTTGCCCTTCGGCGGCAGTGCTGATCCGCTCAGGACGATGTCGAGCTTCTTTTTCCGAGCGTCCGGAGTGAGTGATCCCCAAACGGCTTCGGCATCGAGTAGCTGCTGAACTTGCGATGTTGCCTCGAAGAACAAGCGTCGCTTCGCCTCATCATCCTTCCAAGGGAAAGGCCGTGGATACGCAAAGCTCGCCGCTTCGCGGAGCAGGTGTAGATACTGCTCGAATCTCCCAAGTGGGTGCCTTGGTAGGCCGAGGGCGGCGGCCCCGGCCAGCGCAGCTTCGCAACGACGTACGACCTCATCGATACCGACGACATCCCGCAAGCCTTGAATCATCGCCGATGATTGTAGCGCGTCACGCACCCCGCACTTGACGATTGAGCACCCCGGCGCAGCCCGGTAGATCGATCCCCATGCCCCCGATCCCCTCGATGACGGACGCCCAGCTCGAAGCCATCGCCGATGTGCTGGGAGACACGAGCGCCGGGCTCACCGGCTCCGAGATCAGCAAGCTCCTTCACCGCTGCGGCATCGACGATCCCGAGCCCTCGATAACCAAGCGCATCCGGCTTGCGAACGCGCTGAAGGCTCGCCAGTCGAAGGATGGATGCTCGAACCACGTCGTAGCCTTCGTTCAGGCCGCAATGGATCCGGTCAGCTACGCCGACAAGCGTCAGCTCTTCGATGATCGTCGGCACGCGCTCAACCGCGTGCTGGCCTTCGTGGGCCTCGCCCTCGGTGAAGACGGCAAGGTCACCGCGACGGACCCCGCTCGCACAGTGGGTCAAGCTACCGAGCGGGCTGGGAAGCTGCGCTCCGAGCTGGAGCGCCGCAGGGTTCACCCCGATGTGCTCCGATTCTGCCGTGCCGAGCTGCTACAGGAGAACTACTTCCACGCCGTGCTTGAAGCCTCCAAGAGCGTGGCCGAGAAGGTCCGGTCGAAGACCGGGTTGAGCACGGACGGCTCGCAGCTCGTAGACGATGCGTTCGGCAAGAAGCCCACGTTGCCGCTGCTCGCGTTCAACAGCCTCCAGACGGAGTCCGAGTGGAACGAGCACCGTGGGCTCATGAACATCATGAAGGGCGTGTTCAGCGCGTTCAGGAACCCAACGGCCCACGAGCCCAAGCTGAGCTGGCAGGTCACCGAGCAGGACGCCCTCGACCTGCTGACGTTGGCCTCGCTGCTCCATCGACGCCTGGATGCTGCGGTTCTCACGACACCCAAGGCGTCGCCATGAGCAACCCCAAGATCGTCATCGAGGGCTACCTGACCGAGAAGAAGCTCGCTGACGCACTGAAGCAGATCGTCGGCGAGGCGTGGGGCGGCTCCCAGCTCACCGTGTCGGGCAGCAAGAGACGATGGGACATGTGGTTCCTTTCAGGAGACCGCACCGTGGTTGTCGAGTACGACGGGGACGAGCACTACCGGAACACGCTCAAGATCAAGGCGGACAACGAGAAGGACGCCGCCGCCCGCGAGCAAGGCTTCACGGTCGTGCGCGTCCCGTACTGGGTGCAGCTCGACGGCGTGATGCTCAAGCACTGGTTCGGCATCGACGCCGACATCGAGCAAGTCTTCCCGCACGGCTTCATCTCGACGAAGATTTTCCCGGCCTCGTTCTGCGCCATGGGGCTTGTGCGGTTCGAGAGGGAACTCTCGTCCTTGCCGGAGCCGGTGAGGGCGGCGGTCATCAAGTCCTTGCGGGACCGAGCCGAAGAGCACGGGGTCGAGTACGTGGTGCCTGACTGCATCCGCATCTGACCGTCTTGTCTGGAGCCACGAACGCGCAGATAATCGGCGCTGGGTGCGCGATGGAATGGTACGTGTCGAACGAGGGGAGCGAACCGCTGGGGCCGTTGGCGACGGAGTTGGTCGAGCGCGGCATCGTGGCGGGAAAAGTTCCAGTTTCCTCACTGGTGTGTGTGGCCGGAGGCGCGGACTGGGTGCCGCTGGCTGCGGTCCCGGAGTTCGCGACGGCACTCCGGCAGGTTGCCCCACCGCCGCCAGAACCGGCTCCTCCTCCACGGCCGCCAACGAGTGGGGCGCAGGCCGGAAGCTGGTGGGTACGCTACCCAGGCCAACAGCCGATGGGTCCGTACCCTGGCGCTGCCGTTCTCGATGGGCTCAACAGCGGGCAGTTCCTCGCATCTCTTGAGGTCTGCCGTGTCGGGGATCAGGTATGGACCGCAGTCGCGCAGGAACCCCTATTCGGCGTTTCTCAAGCGGATGCTGCATCGGCCAGTGAGATCCAACGAGCACCGGCTCACGCAGCCAGTACCGATCCGCTGGAGCGCCCGCCCATCTGGCACTTCGTCGTCTTGGCCATCGTCGGAGGGCTCGGTCTTTTTCTGTCGGTCGCTGACAAGAACCTCGTCTACATCGGCGTAGCGCTGACGTTCGGGCTTGTGTACGCAGATGCCTGGATCGCTGGGATACGTCGCCGCCCCAACGACAAGGACGCATCGAACATGTCTGCCATGGGGTGGGCTACTGCGGTACTGCTGGGTGGCGGGATCTTGTTGCCTGTGTATGCACTTGCGAGGGGGAGAATCAAGACGCGGCCGGGTAACGCGGTGCTCAGAATCATGGTGTTCATCGTCGCGCTCGTTCCCGTATGCTTGCTCGTGGCTCTAGCGCTCTGGATCGTGCTGCCGTCTGGCTGGCAGAACGGCTGGACCGCCCCAACTCCTGGCGTGCCAATCGCTGTAGACCCGCAAGCAGAGGGGAAGCGGGGGGTCTTTTCCGACGATGGTTCGCCAGAATGTGTGATTGCCAAGAAGCGAGCGGCGGCGATCTGTGAGGGCAGTTCTAGTATTGCCAAGGACTTCGGTGGAAGAACGCCAGTGTCGAAAGAGCAGTGGATCGACTGCTACACGCGAGCCAAGCGGATCTTCATCGAGAACCAAGTCCAGACCGCACCGATGGGTGAAGCTGCGAAATTCGCGAAGTGCTTCCGGTGACTTGGGCCGTCGCGCCCCGCGTTTGAGCGAATCCGCCTGGGCCTACTCGTCGTCCGTGATTTCCTCGCAGCCATCGTCATCGACAGGGTCCCCTTCTTCGTCGTCGGGCTGGTGCGCGTTCACGCCCTCCCAGAGATTCTCGACGAAGCCGGTGAGCAGGTCGGAGGCGTCCTCGTAGTCGTTCGCAGCGAGGTCGTCGAGCTTGTTTCCGAGGAGGCGGGCCAGCTCCTTGACGGCGTCCCTCGTGACGGCATCGACGATGACAACTTCGATCCCTGCGGCCTCTGCCGTCCTGTAGATGATGTCCTGGGCGAGCGCGGGCTTCTGGGCGGCGATGTTCACCGTCATGTTGACGAGCTGCTTGATGGTGAGCTTGTGGGCGGGCGGCTTCGCCTCGGTCGTCGCGGTCTCGGTGGCCGTGGGCTTCGCTTTGGCCTGCTCAGCCTGCTGATCCTGACCCGTCGTCTCGGTGGCAGCCGTAGACGAGGTCTTGTCGTTCTCGGCGCGTCCGGATGAGGTGGCGGCATCGGGCTGTTCGTCGGCTTGTCCAGCCGTGGGCCTCTCCTCGGACGCGGTCGATGACGACGCCGTGGAGGCCCCCGCACCCGGCTGCTCGTCCTGCTGGGCCTGGTGCTGGCCGTGCTCGCTGGTGTCGGCGGCGTCGGTCTGGGCCTTGGGGTCGTCCTGGGCCTGCGTCGTCTCTCGCGTGCCGTTGGCGTCGGAGGGCTTCGCCTTCCCGGTGGACTTGGGCTTCGCCTTGCGCGGTGCCGTCAGCCGATACGCCGTGGTCAAATCGGCAACATTTGCCGATTCCAGCTCTGCCCGGCGCTTGAACAAGGACATGTAGTTTCGAGCCGTCCGCTCGGAGAACGGCAGGTGACCGGCAACCCACGGCAAGAACTCGCCGTGCCCCAGGCTCTCCTTCTGCTCGACGAGCAGCTCGCCGATCCTGATCGCGTGGTCCACGCTGACTCGAAGGGAGCCTTCGATCTCGCCATGCAGCCGGGAGATCTCGGACGCGGGGTCGTCGTCCACGACCTCGGCCTCGCAGACCAACACGTCGTGACGGATGGCGAGAGCAGCCGGGTTCTGCGGGGGAACGTCGCTCGGTCTGGCAGGCTCCGGCACCGCTGGGGTCTCCTGCACCTGGACCGCGTCGTTCGCGGCGGTGGTGGTTGGCTCGGGGGTCGCGTCCGGGGTCTCCGGGGTTGGGTCGTTCGCTTTGGTGGTGGTGTTGACGACCGGGGCGGGAGCATCCCCAAGAGCCGCCGTCACCGCCGGGGCCGCTGCCAGAGCGGCCTGCTTGTTGTTCACCTTGGGGCCGGGCTTCTCCGGGGCCGCCGGAGCCTCCGGCAACTTGATTCCAGCCAACCGGCCCTTCTTCTGGAACCGATGGGCTTCGGAGAAGGCCAGCTCGAACATCTTGGCAAGGCTGCTCTCCCCGACCGGCCTGCCCTCGTCGATGTCCTTCATCATGTGAACGAACATCGCGCACGACTGCTTGTCGTCGTTGGGGATGTGGGCGTAGTCGGGGTGATCGCGTAGGGCGTCACGGAGCTGGAGGTACTCGATGGGGACAATCACCGGGAGCCCCCCTTCTTCTTCGCCCGCGTAGGCGTCGATGGTGGCTTCACGGGAGGCTCGGGCTCGGGCAGGCCGTGACCTCTGCCATGCCATCGCAAGAGCAGAACCGCGCCTTCGGCTAGGAGTTCCTGGACGGGCTTCCCCAAGTCGAGGGAAAGGTGCTTGAGTTCTTGGTGAAGGTGTTCTGTGAGAACAGCGCGTGCGATGTGTTGCATACCGTACCCGCTGCACAAGCGGATTAACGATCTACGGCAACGCCTCGAACCTCGCCGCTTGGCCCCGGCCGATGAACATCACGCGGTTCACCATGTCCCGGCCCTGCTGGTACTCCAGCTCGATTGCTGCAACAGCTCGACGGATGACCTCTTGTTGTTCGTCTCGTAGAAGATCCCCATCTTCGATGAACACGATGCCCGCATGAAGATCCCTTGCTCGGGCGAGCTTCTCGAAGTCGGCTACGTTGGCTGTCACCAAGATCCGGTCTTCCCTGTAGGCAGCGTCGAGTACCTCGGGGTCCGTGGCCCCGATGAGTCCCCGGTCGCGAATATGGACGACATCAAGCCCCGACTGGCGCAGCTTCACGGCCACGGCTGGGGACAGGTTCTCATCGAGCAGCAGCTTGACGTGATTCACGGGGACGACCGGCGCGAGGGTAGGCCCGCGTGAACGTACGCGCAAACTCCACGTCGCTCGCGGTGATGTAGGGGTAGTCCTCCAGGATGCGTTCGACGGGTTCGCCGCGTTCGGCGATGGCCCCAACGTGGCGCACGGCCAACCTGCTCCTGGGGAAGACCGGCTCGCCGCCCAGGATCTCCGGGCTCGTGACGAGCTTTTCCTTCCAGTCCTCGAACGCCTTGACCTTCGACTCGACATCCCGCACGACGGTGCCGATCTGGAGCGTGAGCACGGTGGTGAGCGGCACTTCCTCCGGCTGGGCTCCGTGGGCCAGGGCGTTGCGGACGACGCTCAGGAGCCGCTTGCGGTCGGCCACGCCCAGCTCCAACCCGATCTGCTTGAGGGTCAGCAGGTACACGAGCGCAGAGAACGAGAGCCTGGGCTTGGCCTTGCTGCTGAGCAAGCCATGCTCGAACTCCTTGCGGATCTGCCGGTCGGGGAGATCCAGAAGGGCTGCGGCTTCGGTCGTGGTGAATGCTGCTGCGGTTGCCATAATGTTTACCTGTACAGGGAACAGTTTAGCGCCGACAGAGGGGATGGGCAAGTAGCTCGTCAAAGAAGGCCGGATGCGGCATTCTCGATGAACAACGAGCCGTCGCGGATGTACTTGCGGACCATGGTCACCGACCGATGTCCGGTCTGGTTCATGATCGATCTCTCAGTCTTGCCCGCTCGGGCAGCAGAAGTGCATAGGCCAGCTCGCAGGCTGTGGCCGCCGAACTTTTTGGGGTCCATGCCGATGAGCTTGGCGTACTTCTGAACGACGACAGCCACCGCACGACCGTCGAGCCGCTGATCCCCAACGTGACCCCACCGGCCGACTCGACGGAAGATGGGGCCGTGCCCGATGCCTGCCGCTTCGAGCCATCGCCGAAGACATCGGACAGGGCACGCTTCGGGGCTTGATCCAAAAGGGATCCCGATCCTGCGGCCTTCGCCTTCCTGGTCGCACTTGGACCGCCGAAGGGTGACCACAACCCCGTCCCCCGTGAACTCGCAGTCGCTCACGTCGAGCGCCACCAGCTCGCTCCTGCGGAAGCCTCCGGCAAATCCAAGGAGCAACAGCGCACGGTCCCTGGTGCCCAAGATGTCTTCGCTCGAAGCTCCGAGCATCGCCTTGATGTTCTCGGGCAGAGCAGCGGCCTTCTGATCCTGGGCCACACCAAGGCTGCGTCTGATCCCCTTGAGGGTCTCGCGCACGACGGCGCTCGAAGTCGGTGACTCGTTCCCCGCCATCTTGTGCGCCTGGGAGATCGAGACGAGCGCACGCTGGATCGTGGCGGGCTTCCTCCCCTGGGTCGCCATGGCCGTGATGTACGACGCCACGGCCTCGGGGGCTGCGGGAAGTTCGGGCAGGCCCATGCTTCGGCACCACGACGAGAAGAGCTTCCAGTCTTTTGTGTAGGCCCGGCGCGTCGAAGAAGCCTTGGCGTCGGCCGCAAACGTCCTGGCGGCCTGGGCAAGGTCGTCCAGGTTCACGATGTTCGTGGTCATCGGAGTCGCCGGGAGCATCAGGTCGATGGCCGTGGACTCGATGACGGCTGAGAGCATCCTGTTCTCGGTGGTCATGATCCCACTACAACCCACCCTGGAGGCCGATCAACCCGATGACCGGGATCGCCCTCAACCTGTCCTCTCGGGTCGGGGGAATCCCGCGAACCATGACTGGTTGCGTCGAAGGTGACCCCGAGAAGGTGGACCGGCTACGATGCCCCGGATGCCCCCATCGCCAGTTTTCCCGCTCGACGCCCTGACCCCATGGCACCGACGAATGGTCGAGGCCGTGGCGCAGTCCACCGAAACCGCCCCAGCGATGGCGGGGATGATCTCGCTCTCCATCTTGGCTTCGACGGTCGCAGGTAAGGCTCGCGTCATTATCAAGCCAAAGTACAGCGTCCCGCTTAACCTGTGGGTCCTGGTGTCATCCGCCGTTGGCGACACGAAGACCGGCGTCTTCGGCCTGCTAGTCGAACCTCTGGACTGGCTGGAGGAACGTTTGGGCCAACCTCGCGATCCGGAAAGCCCCGGCGGGCCTGCCAGGAGAACGTTCTGGGATCACCTACTCCACGAAGAGGACGACGCGGCAAAGTTGCGCGACTGCGTGGAACAGGTCCGCGCTCAGTGCCGGGATCATTGCACCGGCCCTCACCCGCACTTCTACATCGACGACACGTCAACTGTGGGTCTCGAAGAAACCCTCATAGAACAAGGGGGCAGAATCGCGCTCTTGTCGGATGAAGCCGGGCTACTTCAGAGCCTTGCTCAACGGGGGTCGGGAGTGAATATCGATTCGCTGCTCAAGACGCACCCAGGGACGACCATCAAAGTGCGCCGTCATTCCGCTGAGAGGATCATCTACTCTCCTGCCGTGAGCATGGGGATGATGACGCAGCCGGAGGTTCTGCACGATCTGATCGCGAGCAGGAACTTGAGGCGGCGTGGCTTCGTCGCCCGATGGCTGATGTGCGCCCCCGAAACGAACCTTGGCACCAAGACGAGGGACGCGCCCTACGTCAACGAGGAGGTTGCCCGCAAGTACGCTCTCAACCTGATCGCGATGGCCGCCCTCCCTTGGCAGGCAGCTTCGCCGGGGGGCAGGCCCAACCCGCACACGATAACGCTTTCGGATGACGCCCGAGACAGGCTGCTCCGCTTCGAGCAGGAGCTGGAGCCCAGAATGCACCCCCAACACGGCGACCTTCGTAGCATCTCGGACTGGTTGTCGAAGCTGGGAGGAACAACCGCACGCATGGCGGGGGTTCTGCATCTCGCAAGACAGGCGCTTGGCGAGCCAAGCGCGGCCTACGGAGTGGTCGGCGGTGACACCATGGACAACGCCATCGCCGTCGCAAGGTACTGCCTGTCGGAGGCTCTCAGTCTGTTCGGCGTGCGGACGGCTGATTCTGACAACGTGGAAGATGCTGCGGCAGAAATCACGCGGTGGATATTCACCACGAGTAGGGTCCAAGTGGCGTTCACGCTCACCGAGCTTGAGCGAGCCGTACGGCTCCCAGCCATGGTGCTTGTGCCCGCACTTGACTTGCTCGTCTCCCGTCGTCTGATCGAGGAGGTCCCTTCACGGCGCGGTGGACCGGGCCGACGAGCCCGGCGCTTCGTGTGGTCCAACACACCACCGCCTGGGATGGAAGTGCCGGAGGGCCATCGGTCGTGACTCCGGTGGAAAGAAACGGGTGGACCAAATTGCCCTTCGTTTTCAATAACTTTGCTGCGTCGCCCGGTCGGAAAGAATTGCGGAAGGAATCCGGAACGAAATCGGGAAAGAATTGTACGTGCGGCGGTCAGCGCCCGGATTGGAACGCCACCACAGCATCGGCCCTCGCCAACGCCCTCCCCACCCTCGCCTGGATCGTCGAAACCCAGGCCAAGAGCAACGCCACCCGCCCCGCCTCCGGCAGCCCCCGATCCGCCGCAACCTCGATGACGCGCTCGTAAACGACGCGGTCGCCGACGAGGCCGGTGATCTGGACGATGAACGTGCCCCGGCGGTGGGTGACCTGCACATCCACGGCGTCGGCGTCGTAGGTGTCCCACGCCCCCGCCAGGGCGTCGTGGAGCTGGCCGTGGGTGGCGCGGTTGATTGCGACGAGCTGGGACACGGGGATCGAGCGGATGTCCATGCGCCTACTACAACCGGGACGTGGCCTCATCACGCGGAAATGCATGACCTCGCTCTTTTCGTGGGACCGTCCGTCTCCCGACAGCCCGAGCGAAACGAGCGACGCCGTTCCCCATGCGGACATTTTCAGAATCCAGTTGACTTAATGTCCGCTGGCGTTAGGATCTAGCCTGTGGGCAAGGTCGATTGCTTCAGCTTGAGCGGCTTGTACATCTGGTTCAACTCCAACGATCACCTGCCCCCGCACTTTCACGCAGAGAAGGTCAAGAGCTGGGAGGTTCGTGTCTTCTTCCTTCGCGAGCCTGACGAGATGGTCGAGGTGGCGTGGGGCCGCAAGGGGCCGACCAGCGCCGAGAGGAACCGTATCGTGAAAGCAGCCGAAGAACATCGAGCGCAACTTCTGGATGAGTGGGAGCAGAAAACGTCGGTGGAGTCACCCGGCGCGGAGAAGTAGCCATGACGCAGACCGTAGAGATCATCGTTTCCGAGCCGACCCGTTCAGAGCTTGTCGCCGCTGCGGGCTGGCCTCGTTCGGTGCGCTTTGTTTCGAGCCCGTCTGGCCGGTCGTCGCCGGTCGCACGGCTCATGGTGGCCCGACTGGACGGTCTCGCCGACGAAGACCGTCTCGGCCGTCTTCTCGCCCTCGCCCGTGGCCGTGTCGTGCGCCCGGTGGTGTTTCTCGCGTCGGGTTCGGGCAAGAGCCACCTGTCGTTGGCCGTGTTGCAGGCCATGGTGCTCTTGTCAAAGCGGGCCACCCCGAGCACGAAGGCCGACCCCTACGTGGCTCCCGACGACGCTTCCTTTCGGCGGCTGGTGCTGGCGCGTGTTCAGGGAGCCGAGAAGGAACTGATCGCGTCGGCGTCCATCGGAGATGGCGTTCTGAGCGTTTGGAGCTGCGAGCCCAGGCTGTACCGCTGCCCCGTGAAGGACATCCCGCCGCTTCGCAACCTGAGCGCAGAGGGGCTCCACGGGTTCGAGGTGAGTGAATCCGGCAGTCGCATCCACTGGGCCGAAGGGGACGTGGACATCAACATGGAAACGATCCGCGAGCGAACCGACCCAGAGTGCCGCAGGAGAAACGAAGCCAAGCATCGACAAGATGCTGGCCGGTATGGCAAGGCGATTCGAGTGCTTCGCGAGCAGAAGGGCATCGCCCAGAAGGACATCCCAGGCTTGAGCGACCGGCAAGTGCGCCGCTTGGAAGAAGGACGAACCGTTCCCCACATCGAAACGCTCAAGAAGCTCGCGGCGGCGCACGAGATGTCCATCGACGACTACCTCAAGGAACTGGCGACGCTGTCGCGTACCGGGGGAAACCGTCGTCGCAAGGCCGCATAGGTTCCGGTCAGCGCCTGTTCGTTTCCGCAGCTCATCTCGGAAAGAGAGGCTGCGGATCCCCGAGACGGGGCACACGTACGCCGTCACGGGGTACTACAGCGCGACCCGCCCTCTGATCTACGGAATGTGATCTTCTCCGGCGGATTCCACGCTTTCGCGCCACTTGCTCATGGCGGCCATGAGCCTGTCGATCACGAGCTTGCCGGTCTCGCTCGGAACGGTCTCGCGCAGGGCTTCGGCGATGGTGTCTACGAAGAACCGCTCGACCTTCCGGAACTGGTGGCTCCGGGGGTCAACCTCGCCGAGAACCCCAAGACGACGGGCCTCGGTTACGACCCCGGCCAGCTTGCTAAGGCCATCGATCCTTCTCGCGCTGATTTTCTCGGCAACGACGAACCCGTCCGCCTCGGCCTGCTCCCTGTCGTAGCGGAGGGCTGCGGTTTCCTCTGCGAGCCGCACCACAACCTCGCGGACGACATCCGTGGCGTCGGCGCGGGTCTCCAGCGCGTGGAGCAAGGTGTCGTTCTCGATGAGCTTCCTTCGGGCTTCGCGCTGGGCCTGGATGTAGCGGAACTCGTCGTGGTCGGGAGCGCGGCGGACAACCCTGGGTCGGCCGGGTTTGCGACGAGAGACCACCTCTTTCCCAGGGGCGGCGGGTGCGATGGCGGCAATCGCTTGGGATGACGGGGTGTTGGTCATTGGGGTCTGATCAAGAGCCCGCACAAGAAGAACAGCGGGGCATGTCGTTGAGGATGGATATTTGTCCAGTAAGGTCGCCGGGGAAGGCACGACGGGGGCGCGTGCGGGTTTATCCGTCTGGCCTGCATGACGATCCCTTCGAGGAAATATGGCCCCGGAGAGTCGCGCTGCCAGTCCCGCGATCAAATCGGCGTCGATTTCGGTCGTGCCGGTGTATCTGCAATCGTGGCCGTCACTGTCAGCACGACAGCCACGGTCGGCACAGAGGTGACGGATCTGTTTATGCGGCCCCAGGAGGTAGAACCAATGACACGCCAAGCAAGACTCACCCTCCCTCAGCAGCTCTTCGACGACCTTCATCACGAGTGCATCGATCTGGCCCGAGAGCGCGGGCTCAAGCGCGTCTCGATGATGGCCGTGCTCAAGGAGGCGGCCGAGGAGTTCGTGGCCCGGCGGCGGCAACGTTCGCGGCAAGCCGACATCCAGGAGCAGGGAGCCTGACCCATGTGCCCCGCCGCCTCCCAGACGTTCGAGCAGGTGTGCGCCGAAATCGACGATCCCGTCGTCCTAGCGGTGCCGGAGAAACCCTGCTCACAGGGCCGCCGGACGATGGCCCGCGCACGACGGGACTGGGACCGGGAGAGCCGTCTTCTCCCGGCCGCCGTCGTCCGACTGCTTGAACACGTCGAAGTGGCGGGGCTCCGTCTGGAAGCCCTTTCCTACGTGGAGGAGACGGTCTGCTGGGGCGTTCCTCGGAGGGAATTGAACCCGGCCAAGAGGGCGGAACTCTGGGCGAGGGCATGGTCTCGACGGCCCGTGGAGACGGCAAAGGCCATCCACCGGGCTATCGACCACGTACTGCGCACGGTCTACATCGGTCGGCTCGTCGAGCACGAGGTTCTGGAGAAGCTGCCCCGCCATGTCCAGGCTGCCCGCGTGGTCAACGGCGTCCTCACGGTGGATGACCCGGAGAGGCGCAAGCCGTCGCTCGGGGTCCGGTCCTACACCGAAGCGACACCCCCGGAGATCGTCGTGGTCACGGTGAAGGTCTGGCAACGGCGTCGGGCGGCCTCGAAGATGCCGAAGCGCGGGCCTCGGGCGTGGGACTTCACGGCGGGCTCCAACACCGTAGCAGAGGTGCTCCAGAGCTACGGGGGCAAGACCGCCGCCTTCGACCTGACCAACAACCACGAGGATGTCACCCACGGCGACGCCCGCAGGTTCGAGAGATGCCCGTACTTCGGGGCGAAGACCTTCGGGGAGGTTCCAGCGGAGAGGATCGTCCGGTCTCCGGATCTGGTCTTCTTCGACCCTTGTTCTCGGGGCTCCCCGACGCAGCAGGAGCTTGACCTCGGTGTACACCAGCACCTGGATCTCGCCATCCTCGACCGCGAGCTGTGGGTGATGACCGTGGCAGACATCGCGTCGAGGGCCGTGAGACACCTCGTCTCCGGCGGCCTCCTGAGCCTGATTGTGCGAGAGGGCATCCGGACCCACCAGCACGTCACACCGGAGGACGGTGTTGCCGACGAAGTCATGGCCGCCCTCGGCGACAACGTCGCCGTCGTAGGCCAGCACCGGGTCGAGTTCGGCAACACACGGAATCAGGCGAGCCTGATTCAGAGCCGCTTGCCGATGAAGCATCTGCTGCTTGCCAGGAGGCCGTCGTGAACAAGCTCACGCGGGCAGACCTCGCCAACTCCGAGAAGATCGCCGAGGTCGTCGGCGACAAGTGCGACAAGCGGTGGCATCGAGGCCGCCTCGACACGGCGGGAATCGACGGGATGACGAGGCTCGACTTCTTCGTCACCCCCGAAGACCTCCGCATCAAGATGGTGCTCGACTTCATCCTGCGCGGCACACCGGGCCAACTGAAGGGCCACGAGGTCCGCAAGCCGGGCGGCGGCTGCCGGGTCATCGCTAGCGAGATGACCGTCGAGCACGCAGCTGGCTACGTCCTGTACGACGCCCTGGAACCCATCATCCGCGCCCTGCTCACGAAGAACTGCCAGCTCTACGTGCCGGGCCGGGTCATGCGCGACGACATCACCGACACGATCAGGATCGCAAGAAGCCCCCAGTACACGGTCGTCGTCACCCCGGACATCCACCACTTCTTCGACGAGCTGAGCTGGAAACACCTGCGGCGGAAGCTCCGGGAGCTGCCCCTCGCGGACGACCTCGTCGAGTTCATCATGGCGACGGCCAAAGCCGAGATCGTGACCGAGAGGGGCCGCATCCTGCGAAGGGACAAGGGCATCGGGCAGGGGCTCGTCATCGCTCCCCTGCTCGCGAACCTGTACTTGGCGGGTACAGACGAGAGGGCTTCAAGGAGGCTGGGGAGGATCGGCGTCCTCTACACGCGAGCGAGCGACAACTTCATCCTCCCATGTCCGACCGTGGAAGTTGCCCAGGAAGCCCTTGCCATCCTCGAAGAGGAACTCCAGCTCGCCCGGCTCAAGATCAAGCCGGAGACCAAGACGGTCCACGACTTGGAGAACAAGTTCAACGCACCCGTGTGGCTCGGGATCAAGTTCACCAGGAAGGAAGCCTGGGTGCCCGCCAAGGTCATCGAGAAGAAGGCCCAGGAGTACCAGAGAGACATCGACCGTGGATTGCTCGAACAGAAGGGGCTCGAAGAACGCTTGGAGCACCTGGAGCGGTACTACGAGCACCTCGTCGGCTCGGATAGCGCCCGGAGGGCAAAGAGGGCCATCTACAGCAGGGTGAACACGACGTTCGCCCCAGGAGGAAAGAAGGGAGGACACCAGCAAGTACGACGACAAGTTCAGCGATCCATCTCGAAGGATGACTTCCGGACGGGAAGAGGCTCATCACCTCCTCCAGCCGGATGCGCCCGCCAGGGCGAGCCGGACCATCGAGATGGATCCAGGGACGAGAGACCGACCTCGATCATCGGGATGCCTCCCAGGCAGGAGCCTGACGGCCCAGGCCAAGAGGCAAATGCTGGCACCACCGTGGCAACAGAGATTCCGCCATGCCCGTCATCGAGGAACACCCAACCGGACCCTCCATCCCAGGTAGCCATCCCCTCTCCGCAAGAAGCTGGGATGTCCTCCTTGCCCCTCCAGGGGCAGGAGGCGTGTTCTTCTTGGAAGGGAGAAGGGGAGACTCCCATCGTCACGGAGGAAGGGGAGACCATCACGGGATCGTCGTCCTCCGGGGCTACCACGACTGAGACGCTTTTGGCTTCTCCCAACGGTGGGAAAAGCCAGCCCGAAGACGATCCGGCAAAGCAGCAGTACAGACATCGTCTTCATCGGGCTCAAAAAACAATCGAACGTACGAGAGCCATGCTGGACCACGGGTGGCGGATCTACGCCCGTGCTGTCTCGACTGCGGTAGTCGAGATCCGCGCACGCCCGATCATCGGACCCGAGGTGATCGGCTACATCATCCCCGTCGAGGCGAACAGCAAGACGGCGGCCGAGGTCGAAGCCATCACCATCGCGCTGGAGAGGCTCCATCGGGAGCGCGGTGTACGCTACGCGGAGGTCAGGGTGACCGACCCGACGCTGGTGGGCTTCTTCGATCAGAATTGGCATGTGAGGAGCCCGGCCGTAGGACGCAGGCTGCGCGAGCTGCTCCGGGTCGTGGACGACCTCTTCGGGGGCAGGGTCGAGTTCGTCACCGGCAGCTCGCGGTGGGCGTTCTCCCACCAGGAGACCGGGCCATGAAGCTCTCAGCCCGCGTGCAGCAGGTCATCGCAGCCTTCCGTGCGCTCTGCACGACCGACCAGGACGCCTTCCTGCGGCGGCTCGACCTCGTCCGCCGGTCCCTAGCCAACGACGCCCCCGCCGACATCGACATCGACAAGGCCGTCTCCGAGGTGGACTGGCTTGCGGAGCTGGCCCCCGGTCCCGGCGAGCGCAACATCGCGGAGCCGTGGCGGCCGTTGAACAGGGACAAGGTCGTCGAACCGGGGGCGGCGACCTCGCAGGTCAGAAATCGCCGAGAAAAATGACCGCTCCGGTGTAGTACCTCTTCGAGAGGATCGAACGAACATGGCCCGGAAGAAGCAGATGACCAGCCGCCCGAGACCCACCGACTCCGCTCAGAGCCAGCCGACCATCCCCCCTCTCGTAGCCCAGGAGATCGAGCGCCTCCTCCTTCTGGCCGAAAGCAAGGGCAAGATCGACTGGGAGACCTCTTGCCGCCTCCGGTTGCCGGAGGTTGTCAATCCGGACCACTACCTCACCGGCTACGTCACCGCCGTGTGCGATTGCCTGGGCGTTCGCGTGGATGACCTTCTCGGAGTTGTCAGGGAGCCGGGTGGTTCACCGGTCATGAAGCGGGAGAGGTCTCTCCGGTCTGACCAACTCGCCGACGCCCTTGGGATGGGGGCCAGGGCGGGGATTGCTTGGTGGTCATCCACGCCCGAGGAAACGGTCGATGCGTGGGAGACGTTCTTCAGGTCGGCCCGGCCCAAGTTGACCGAGAGGTGCCTGCCCGCCCCGGTCGAGGCAGACATCGACGCGATGGTGGCGAGCGGGAAGCTGCCCAATTACCCGGAGGCCATCGCGGCGTTCCGGAGGGGCTGGCTCCATTCGATTCTGTGGGCGTTTCCCGAAGATCTCCAGAACCAGCGTCCGGCGCGGCAGCGGCCCCGGACGCGGGTGGTCACGGCGCGGGGCGTCGAGATAATCCGTCGTCGGCCGGGGCTGGGGATGTAGCTCCCCACCACCAACGCCACCGCCCCCCGCCGCCGCCCCAGCCGTGGGGGCCGCCGCCGGGTGGGGCGGGTTGAAGGGGGCCGATGGAACCCCGCGCCCACAACAGCGCCGGATCCGGGACGCTAGTCTTGTGCGCTCTCCTTGCCGATTTCGTGGACCAACGTTGCCATCGCCGCGATGAACGCCTCCTCCTTCCCGGCAAGGTCGAGCAGGCTTACCGAGATCTCGTCCTGCGCCTTCGTGAGCACGCCGCCGAATTTGGTCCAGAGGGCGATCCTCAATTCCCCAATACGTTTGATCGCGGCGTTGGAATAGGCCCCCGCCAGTTGACTCGTCAGCCATGCAAGGAAGGCGTAGACCTGCCCCTTGTTCGTGACGACACAGAGCGAGAGCATCTTGCCCGACCCGCCTGGGTCTGGTGCCCGCACGACGAAAGATGCGGATCTCCACTCCACAGCGAGAGCACCATCGTCCCGGTGTTCCACCGCTCGAAGCATCTTGTCCGCCCCCTTAGCCAGCTCGTCACCCGAGGGTAGCTTGCGAAGGCTCTCGCGGAATGCTTCCTCGGACAGGGTGCTTCGGCTGGGGCGGCCGGGCGAAGCCACTGGGGTCGTGACAACGACCGTCGATTCGGTCTTGTTCTCGATGGTCACGATGGCCCTTTCGATCTCGGCTGTTCGTGCGAGGACAGAGTTGACGATAAGCCAGCGGCCGTCACCTTGGGGATAGATGCGCAGCTCGACGAGGGCGAGCCGGAACGCGAAGTCGGGGTGATTTCCGATGATCTGAACGAGCCCTTCCGCCTCGGTATGGATGCCGTCTCCCACCACAAGCAGCGTCATCCTGCCGCGTCGCTGGTTCGCGTTCAGACGGTCTACCCAGTCCCGCGCCTCTTCGTCGGGCTTGACCCGTTCATGCAGGTCGCCACCTGCAATCTTGCACAGCTTGTCGTAGGCCCAGCGTCGGACGTGCTTCGCGTAGTCCAGAATCTGGGCTACCACGGAGCGACGCGCTTCGGGGTTCCTCCACAGCTTCGTCTCCACCACGACCAACTGCCCGTTCGTCGAGACGAGCAGGTTGTCGATGATGCCCGCGTCCGTTTCGACTTCCCGGCCAATCGAAACGAGGGGAGTTTCCACACGCTCGTCAATGTCTTCGACGGGCAGCAGGTCGGGGCATTTGTCGATCAGGTTCTGGAGCCAGTCCTCGTCGAGAGCCTTTTCCGTGAGCGGCAGGCGCTCGGAGCGCGAACATGTCAGCCCATCCTTGGTCGTGTTGACCAGAAACAACTCCCCGGTCGGCTTGGCTACCATCGACGTTCTCCCTTCTCGTTCACTTGTCCCACGGCCACGAGCATCCGCGCCTCCTCCCCGCCGTACACGCCTTGCCCGATGACCTCCGGGTGGTACCTCGCCTCGATGCCATCCATGGCAGCCTGCACGTCCGAGAACGTTCCCATCCTCGCCAGGAAGACGGCGAGCCCCGGTGTGCCCGTTGCTGTTGCCCCCGGCAACGGCGTCCCCGCTGTCAGCCAGCCCTTCACGTCGGCCACCGCGTAGGCCGTGGCCGTGGTCAGCTTGCCCCAGGCCCAGAGTTCTTCTGGGTCGCGGCACCCGAGGTGCTCGTGAGCGAGGAACCACCGCAGGGCGAGTTCCAGGGTCTCATCCGGGGTTGCCACGCGGACAAGATCGCCGAGAAGGGGATCGGGGTCGGCAGGGGCGCGGTTGTCGAGCCGGGTCTCCAAGCCGTCGAGGGTGACCCACGCCTCGGCATCGGGACCGTGCTGGCGGAAGTGGACATCCAGCAAGGGGTCGGCGTCCGTGGCGTTTACCCAGTTCTTGTCCTCGAACAGCCACAGGTTGCGCTCGACCCGTTGGGGCACGGGGAGATGTTGCCCGGCGTCGTCGAACATGAGGGGGAGCCAACGGGCAGACTCCGCGTCGTGCGCCGTCAGGCGCATACGCCAAGCCTTTCCGGTGCATGTGCAGGTGAACTCCATGCGCTACCCCACGACGATGAAAGGAGACCGACGCATCACCATTCGCCCCATCCATGGACGAGTTCGGACCATTCGACTTTGCCGTCAGCCGGGGCGTTCGCCACGATGACCCGAACGTCCTCCCACTGCGTGCGCTCTGACGGGAGAACAACGAGCCCGACCCCGTCTCCCTGCCGAATGAATTGCGGGGCGTACTTCGTGGAAATTCTTTTCAGCGTTTCGGCCAAGGCCGGGCGTCGATCCGCTCCGGCGACTCCATCCCAGCCCCGCCCGACCCTCGCAAAAAAGAGCCGGTTGGGGACGGTGACCTGTAGCAACTTGAAGAAGTCCCACGAGTAGTCGTCAGCACGGGTCAAGCTGTCGCCAACGCCGTATACGGGAGCCATCTCGCTCTCGGCACCAAGGCAGTTTGGGTAGGCGACGGTGTAGTGCTTGAACGAAAAGTCGAGTAGATCGTGGCCGTCATAGAAGGCGCGAGTGGCCCCCTCTCCCTGCCAGTCCTTCACCAGTTGCTCACGCTCTGAGCGTTGGGCTTCGCCGTGTAGGGAAGCCCAAAACTCTGTCGGTGCGCGGTAATCCACCACCCTCCTCGCTGCCCGCAGAATCGTCGCCCACATCCACGTAGTCGCCTCGCTCTGGCTCCCCGGCCACCATGTTTCCTCATCCTCCCCCAGAACCCGCGTAGCGTCCGAATACCCATGCTTCAACCACATCAACACTTCGGTCGCCTGCATGTTTGCCTCCGTCCCCTGTTGGTCACACGCTAATTGGAACCGCGGCCCTCTTCGTCGCCCACGTCTCGACAAGGAACATCGCCATGGCCCCGGCCAGATTGACGGCTAGGGCGGCGTGGCGGGCTGCGGGCTTGACCGCCTTCTTGCCCTTGCCGTGGGCGTCCCCGAGCTTGTTCCTCATCGAGCCCAACCCCTCGACGACCGCGTGGCAGCCGCCGAGGATCTGCTTGAAGATGGGCTCCTCGTGTTGCCCAGGCGCGAGCCGAAGCTCCTTGGACGCGAGCCCGTAGAGCTTGGGAAGGTCATCTTTCTCGGCGTAGGTGACCTTGGCGTCATCGAGGATGTGCTTGCAGACCGACTCCAAGAGGGTGCGGGCGGCGGTGATGGCTCCTTCGGGGTCGGACTCGCGGCGGTCGATAGCCCGCTCCCAGATTCGGCGGACGTGGGCTTCGTCGAGCTTCTCCAACACGCCCGTGACCCGGTCATCTGTGGGTTCCTTCGACTGGCCTTCGAGACGGTCAAGCACGGGGCGGAACTCGTTCCAGATGATCTCCCGGCGCTGCTTGTAGGTCGGGAACATGTCGCGAATGGACGGCCAGAACTGGGCGAGATTCCGGGAGGCGCGAACGAATCCGGGGAGGAGCGGCTCAACGGCGGGGTCTTGTAGCAGTCGGCGTCGGAGATCCTCGTAGCGGTAGCCCTGCGGGTGCGATTCCCCAACGGCGCGGGCTACCATGATGTCCTGAAGAAGCGCGACTTCGTCTGCCCGTTCCTGATCCCCCATCATGACGACACCATCTCCCTCGCCGCCACGAGCCGAGCCGATAGGTGGTCGCGGTGGCGTTGACGGGTCTTCCATCGAGCCTTCATCGCTACTCCCGCTCGGCCCCGTCTTCGGAACCACCGCCTGCCCCAAGGTTCTCGATAGCGTCGAACATCCCGACCGCTTTCAGCTCGTCCAGCCGCTCGATCAGCCACCGGCTCGCTGGGTCCTGGGAATCGAAGCGCGTGAGCCGTTCGTAGGCTCCCAGGAGTTCCCACTGGGCGGGGTCTCGACACCACGGCTTCGAGAGCCCCTTGTCCGCGACCGCTAAGATCCGGTCACGCTCCACAGCGTACCGGGGGTTGGCCCACACCCAGATCCCAAGCCATGCGTCGTTGGTTTCTGCCTCGTGGTAGACCCCCATCGTTGCGCCGCATCGGTAGCTCGTTTGATGCTGGACGGTGAAACTCGGCCACCGCGTGAACCTCGACGTGATCATCCGGCGGACATCCTTGGGATCCTCCGGCCAACTGGAGCGCTGCCACAGGGTGTTGGCGTGCTTGGCTGCTGGAATCAGGATCTGGACCACCTTGCCAAGGAAGCCGTGGGCAGGGCCAATGCTCGCGGCCTCCGTTGCCGTCACGGGCGTCTTGCTGTCATCCGCCATGCCGATCTCCTTAAGGTACAGCTTGAAGTCCGACCACGGCCCCGCACCATCGGGGATAGCGTCATACAAGGCTTGCCACCGGAGCCACACGACGCGCTTGTCCTGGCTCAGTTGCGAGGGGGCGAGCAGCACCAGCCTCGGTTTCGGGGCCGCCTTGATCTTCGCGATCACATCAAGGTAGCGGGCAAGCTGACCGTCGTGCTCTCCGGCGTGAACCTTGACCTCGACCCAGATGACGGGATGCCCCACAGGCGATGTGAGCACAATGTCGAGTACGCCGCACCCGAGATCGACTTGCGTCGAGACCATCTCGAAGGTGTCGAACCGCTTGAACCCATGGGTCACTAGCGCGTCGATCATCGGTCGAGGGTCGAGCCGGATGGCTGCGGCGAGCGCCTCGGTCGTGAAGTTCTCCCTGGCGTCCGCGCCGGTTGCCTTCGCCAAGTTGAACATCCGCTGGAGGCTCGATGTCATCGGTCACCTATGGTCAGCTTGCCCGTCCGTTCCTCGCTGCGTAGCCCTGAGCAGCCCATCACGCCGTCCGCCCCTTCATGATCTTCTCCCGCAGCTTCATGACGGCCTTGAGATCGTACAAGCGGTAGCGGTTCATCGGATGCCGTCGCCTTGAAGATCCCGAGGTCATCCCACCTTCGCAACGTCTGCACCGAGACCTCAAGAATCTCCGCAGCCTCGGTGATCGTGAGCGGCTTCTTGCTCTCGGATCGTCTTGGGGTACTGCGTGGCATGTCACCAAGGATAATGAACCTTGATCACGAAGGCAAGGCCGCGTAGCATCTGCCGCCGATGCTTGATCCCCAAGAAATAATGGGCGAGCCATGAAGCTCGAAGAGCTGACCAATGGCACGAGGGTGCGTGGGCTTCTGCCGGATGGTGTCGCTACGATCAAGTCGGCCCAATGGTTCGGAGATCATGGCGTCGAGGTGATCTTCACGGACGCCCAGGGCACGCTGCATCAACGCATCGTCTACCGTGAGGACGAGCCGGGCATCGAGCTGCTTCAGAGCGGGCGGCCATGGACCTTCGATGGCAGATGGGCATCTGCTCCGGCTTGTTTCTGAGGCTTTTCGCATTCGATTGGCGTGGCTGTTCGACCCCTACTTGGCGATCACAACGTCGCTCGTGGAGCCCTTGCCGCACCAGATCAGCGCGGTGTACGAGGAGATGTTGCCCCGGCAGCCGATGAGGTTCTTGCTCGCCGACGACCCCGGCGCTGGCAAGACCGTCATGGCGGGCTTGCTCATCCGTGAGCTGATGGTCCGAGGGGATCTCGAACGGTGCATGATCGTCGCGCCGGGCAGCCTGACCGAGCAATGGCAGGACGAACTCTGGGAGAAGTTCGGCTTGGAGTTCGAGCTGATGACCCGCGAGATGATCGATGCCTCTCGGATGTCCAACCCCTTCGAGGACAAGAGCTTGCTCATCGTGCGGCTTGATCAGCTCAGCCGAAACGAGGACGTGCAGGAACGGATCAAGTCGTCCCGCGAGTGGGATCTCATCGTGTGCGATGAAGCTCACCGCATGTCGGGCCACTACCAGGGCGGCGAGGTCAAGCTCACGAAGAGGTACAAGCTCGGACAGGTCGTTGGGGGTCGGTGCCGCAACTTCCTGCTCATGACGGCTACCCCCCACAACGGCAAGGAAGAGGACTTCCAGCTCTTCTTGGCCTTGCTCGACGGGGATCGCTTCGAGGGCCGCTTCCGCGATGGCGTCCACATGGCCGACCCATCGGATCTCATGCGGCGCATGGTCAAGGAAGACCTCAAGAGGTTTGACGGCCGTGACCTTTTCCCCGAGCGCCGCTCCTACACGGTGCAATACGACCTGTCCGGCCCGGAGGCGAACCTCTACGCCGAGGTCACGGACTACGTGCGGGAGGAGATGAACCGGGCCGACCGCGTAGCCGAAGAAGGTGACCAGCAGCGCAAGGTCAACGTCGGCTTCGCCTTGATGACCCTGCAACGAAGGCTCGCGTCATCACCCGAGGCGATCTTCAAGTCCATCGAGCGGCGGCGTCAGCGGCTCGAAGCCCGGCTACGTGATGAACGTCTCCAGCTTCGGGGCCGTGCCGAAGGCCCCGCCAAGCTCGACCCCAAGCTCGACCCGAAGCCGCAGGACGAAGACGACCTCGACGAGATCTACGATGAGGCTCCGCAGGAGGAGCGCGAGGAGGTCGAGACCAATCTCGTCGATCTCGCCACGGCGGCCCGCACCATCGAGGAACTCGGGCTGGAAATCGAGCGGCTCAAGGAGCTGGAGGCGCTCGCCAAGTCCGTTCGGATCTCGGGGCAGGACGCCAAGTGGACCCAGCTCAACGCGATCCTCGACGACCCCCTGATGACCGACGACAAGGGCAACCGCCGCAAGCTCGTCATCTTCACGGAGTTCAAGGACACGCTGACCTACCTTGCCACCCGCATCCGAACTCGATTGGGCAAGGCCGAAGCCGTCGTCGAGATCCACGGTGGGGTGAAGCGCGAGGATCGACGAGCTGTCGTCCACGGGTTCATGAACGACCCCAGCGTGTTGGTGCTCCTCGCCAACGACGCCGCTGGCGAAGGCGTGAACCTCCAACGCGCCCACCTGATGGTCAACTACGACCTGCCCTGGAACCCGAACCGGCTGGAGCAGCGGTTCGGCCGCATCCACCGCATCGGCCAGGAAGAAGTCTGCCACCTGTGGAACCTGCTGGCGAAGGACACACGCGAAGGCGACGTGTACTACCGCCTGCTCGACAAGCTCAACGCCGAACGGGAAGCCCTCAAGGACAAGGTCTTCGACGTTCTCGGCCAGCTCTTCGACCAGCGGGCTCTGCGTGACCTGCTCATGGAAGCCATCCGGTACGGCAGTGACCCGGAGGTGAAGGCAAGGATCAACCGCGTCGTGGACAGCGCCGTGGATCGCGATCATCTGCGGCGGCTCCTCGACCTCCGTGCCCTTGCCCACGACTCGATGGACTTGTCCAAGGTGCAGGCCATCCGAGAGGACATGGACCGGGCGCACGCACGACGGCTACAGCCGAACTACATCCAGGCGTTCTTCTCGGAGGCGTTCCAAAAGCTCGGGGGCCGGATGTCACGGCGGGAGCCTGGGCGTTTCGAGATTACGCACGTCCCTTCGGCCATCCGGGAGCGTGACCGGCTCATCGGCTGCGGAGCCCCCATCCTGAAGCGGTACGAGCGCGTGTGCTTCGAGAAGGACAAGGTGGACGCGCAGCCCAGGGCCAACCTGATCTGCCCAGGAAGCCCCCTTCTCGACGCCACAATCGACCTTGTGCTCGAACGTCACGGCGACGTGCTCAAGAGGGGCTCCGTGCTCGTGGACGAGTCGAGCACGGACGAAGTGCCCCGGCTGCTGTTCTACTTGGAGCACGCGGTGCAGGACGGCAGGAAGGTCCGCGATGGGAAGCTCCAGGTGGTCTCCGAGCAGTTCCAGTTCGTGGAGGTGGGTCCGGACGGCGCGTTCAAGAATGCAGGCGCAGCTCCCTACCTCGACTACCGGCCAGCATCCGAAGAGGAAGTCGGCATCATCCAGCCGCAGCTCGACGCCCCGTGGCTCAAGGACGACTGGGAGAACAAGGTGCTGGGCTTCGCCGTCCGCGAGCTGGTTCCCCAGCACGTAGATGAGATCCGGACGCGGCGGCTTCCCCAGATCGCCAAGGTCGAGCAAGAGGTCAAGGCCCGGCTCCAGCGGGAGGTGAACTTCTGGGACCGGAGGGCGCAGGATCTCAAGGCCCAGGAAGACGGGGGCAAGAAGACTCGTCTGCCAGCGAAGGTGGCGCAGGACAGGGCCGACCAGCTCTCCGACCGGATGAAGAAGCGGCTCGCCGAGCTTGACCGCGAACGTGCCCTGATCCCAAGGCCGCCGCAGGTCAAGGGCGGCTGCCTTGTCGTCCCTGGGGGGCTCTTGCGGAAACTCCGGGGAGAAACTGTTGCAGCCCTGCCTGAAGGCCAGGAGACCGAGGAAGTCGAGCGGCTGGCGATGGAAGCGGTGATGGCGGCCGAGCGTGCTCTGGGCCGGTCACCCCGTGACGTGTCCGACCAGCGGGGGATCGGCTACGACATCGAGTCCAAGGACACCAAGACCGGCGGGCTGTACTTCATCGAGGTCAAGGGCAGGGCCGGTGGGAACGATCAGGTCACGCTCACGCGCACGGAGGTTCTGTGTGCGCTCAACGAGCCCGACAGGTTCCGGCTCGCCGTCGTCGTCGTGGACGCGGACAAGGTCGGCCCGCCCGTGTACGTGCAGGGCTTCGATTTCGGCCAGCCAGGGTTCGCGCAGACAAGCTCCAGCTACAGCCTTAAGGCGTTGCTCGGGCACGGAGGACAGCCAGCGTGAGTGAGTACCGCAAGAAGCTGATAGAGGTGGCGTTGCCGCTCGAAGCCGTCAGTGCAGCCTCAGCGAGAGAGAAATCGATCAGGCATGAACATCCATCGACCCTGCACCTGTGGTGGGCAAGGCAGCCGCTTGCAGCATGTCGGGCAGTCCTCTTTGGGCAATTCGTCGATGACCCGTCGTCATGGCCGGACCTATTTCCAACGGAGGCGGACCAGGATCGAGAGAGGCAGCGACTCTTCCGCATCATCGAAGAACTCGTCGTATGGGAGAACTCAAACGACGAGCGCGTGCTGAATGCCGCTCGCCTGGAAATCGCTCGAAGCCTTGCACGTAACCGTGTTGCGGAGGGTAAGGGGCGCGAGCAAGACCATCGTGTGCTTGAGGGAGATGCCGATCCGTCTCTCGTCAGCCGATACCTCACGCAGACCGCGCCTCCGGTGCATGACCCGTTTGCGGGGGGCGGCTCGATTCCCTTGGAGGCTCAACGGCTCGGGTTGAACGCCATCGCAACCGACCTCAACCCGGTGGCCGTGCTGATCAACAAGGGGCTTATCGAAATACCCCCGAAGTTCGCGGGAATGCCTCCCATGAACCCCGACTCGCGTCGCAAGGCGGGAATGCGGACGTGGAAGGGTACCGAAGGACTCGCGGAAGATGTCCTGTTCTACGGGCGGTGGCTCTGTGACGAGGCATTCCGTCTTGTCGGCCATCTATACCCGCCGGTCAGAGTTACTCGGGAACTGGCGCTGGAACGGCCCGACTTGAAATCGCTCGAAGGCAGAGATTTGACCGTTATTGCGTGGCTATGGACACGAACGGTGGCGAGCCCGAATCCGGCGATGCAGGGGGCGCATGTGCCGCTTGTCTCGTCTTTCTGGCTCTCGAAGCGCAAGGGCAAGGAAGCATGGGTCCGGCCTGCGGTTGACATCACAACAAGAACCTGGAGGTTCGAGGTTGTCTTTGGTGCCCCCGCTGAGCCATCAGTGGTCGATCAGGGAACCAAGTCGGGGCGCGGTGATTTCCGTTGCCTGCTGAGCGGTGATCCGATCCCTGCGACTTACGTGCGGTCGGAGGGAAAGGCGGGGCGGCACAAGGAGCGACTGATCGCACTTGTTGCAGAGGGGGAGCGAAACCGCATCTTCCTAGACGCTCGACCTGAAGACCTTCGTTGGCTTACGGTGAAGCCCCCGAAGAGGTGCCCGACACTGACCTGCCGGAGCAAGCTCTTGGCTTCCGAGTGCAAAACTACGGGATGCGCAAGCATCGCGAGCTGTTCACGTCGAGGCAACTCGTGGCTCTTGCAGCGCACAGTTCGTTGGTCGCGAAGGTCCGGGAGAAGATAGCCGAAGATCTGACCTCTCACTCCCGAGGCGATGAATACCGAGAGTACGCAGCGGCGGTGGCCGTCTACCTTGGATTCGCAGTGAGCAAGGCGGCAGACCTGTCGTCAGCTCTTTGCTTCTGGCAGCCCAATGCAGAGCACCTCAAGATCGCGCCCACATTCTCCCGCCACGCGCTGACCTACCACGTAGATTTCGCCGAGGGCAATCCCTTCAGCAGTTCCTCTGGCAATTACTTCCGACAGGTAGAGCTACTCTGTGCCGCCTTGCCATATCTCGGCGTCGGACCAGCGGGCATCGCAAGGCAAGAAGACGCCAGATCGGTCGGCGGTTTGCCTGCGCGTGTCGTTTCAACGGATCCCCCCTACTACGACAACGTGCCCTATGCCGATTTGTCTGACTTCTTCTATATTTGGCTTCGACAATCACTTCAGCCGGTCGTGCCGGAAGTGTTCCGCACGCTACTGGTTCCGAAGGCTCCGGAGCTTGTCGCAGATCCTTTCCGCCACGGAGGGAAGGAACAGGCGGACTCGTTCTTCATGGCTGGCATGACAGCGGCTATGAGGACCGTGTGCGAGGGGCAGGAAAAGCAGTTCCCTGCCGCTGTCTACTATGCATTCAAGCAATCGGAGGCAGACTCGGGCAGCTCGTCATCCACTGGCTGGGAGACGTTCTTGGCCGCGATTTTGGAGGCCGGGTTCTCCGTTGTTGGGACCTGGCCGGTGAGGACTGCACGTCCGGGTAGGTTCAGAGAAACCGGATCAAACGCGCTTGCGACTGCGGTTGTGCTTGTGTGTAGGGCGCGAGCGGAAGACGCGCCGAGCATCACCCGCTCCGACTTCCGCCGCCTCCTTCGCCAAGAGCTTCCCAAGGCCCTTAAGGCGCTTCAGAAGGGCAACATCGCCCCGGTGGACATGGCCCAGGCTTCCATCGGCCCTGGCATGGCGATCTTCTCCCGGCACTCCAAGGTCATGGAGGCGGACGGATCCCCCATGACGGTGCGGACGGCGCTCCAGCTCATCAATGAGGCCCTTGACGAATACCTCGCCGAGCAGACCGGCGAGTTCGACACCGATACGCGGTTCGCCGTCACATGGTTTGAGACGCGGGGGTTCGAGCCCGGCCCGTACGGCGAAGCAGAGACGCTCGCCAAGGCCCGCAACGTCTCAGTCCAGGGCGTGGTCGAGGCGGGCATCATCAAGGCCACGGCGGGCAAGGTGAGGCTCCTGAAGCGGGCCGAGCTGGACGACGACTGGGAGCCCGAGACTGACGACCGCCTCACCGTATGGGAATGCACCCAGAACCTCATCAAGCGCCTGGAAGACAAGGGCGAGACAGTGGCGGCCAACCTCCTCTCGCGCCTTGGTGCCAACGCCGACCCGGCTCGTGACCTCGCCTACCGCCTGTACCAGACATGCGAGCGCAAGGGATGGGCCGAAGAAGCGCGGGCCTACAACGGGCTCGTCGTCGCGTGGCCGGAGCTGGCGAGGCTCGCCGCCCAGGTGACACCCGGCGGGCCCGCCCAGCAAGACTTGTTTCGGTAGCCGGAAGACCTGACCTCGGAGACGAACATCGATGGCACTGACGAACCGCCAACGGGTTGAAAAGGGCTTGGACCTGCTTCGAGACGGGCTCGCCCCCTACGTCGAACGCGAGCTGGCTACGTCGTTCGGCAAGGGATGGTTCGACGCGCTTCCCGAACGCCGGGGGATGACGAAGCTGCCCAACGGGCAAGTCCGCTGGGACACGCAGGCTCTGCTCAAGACCATGATCGAGCAGTGGAACGACCAGTTCCGGCAGAACCTGGGGCCATTCGAGCGCAACCTCGTCCACGAGCTGGTGGAGCACAGGAACCGCTGGGCACACAACGAGAACTTCACGTCCGATGACACGCTCCGCGCCCTGGACTCGATCCATCGGCTTCTGCAAGCCGTGTCCGCAGCCGCCCAGGCCAAGGAGGTGGACGAGGTCCGGGTCGAGCTGCAACGCACGGTGTACGCCGAGCAGGCCCGGCAGAAGACCCGGTCGGTGTCGCCGGTCGAGATCAAGACGGAATCCGGGCTCAAGCCCTGGCGGGAGATCGTCCAGCCCCACCCCGACGTGTCGTCGGGCCGGTACGTACAAGCGGAGTTCGCCGCCGACCTCGCCCAGGTCTCCCGTGGCGAGGGCAGCGAGGAGTACCTGAACCCGGTCGAGTTCTACCGCCGCACCTTCATCACCGATGGCCTGCGCGACCTGCTCACCAAGGCCCTCACCCGGCTATCGGGCAACGGGAGCGATCCGGTCGTCGAGCTACAGACGAACTTCGGCGGCGGCAAGACCCACGGGATGCTGGCCCTGTACCACCTGTTCGCGGAGACCCCGGCGACGAACCTTCCCGGCCTGGAGCCCATCCTCAAGGCCGTGAACATGAAGAAGGCCCCTGTTGCGAGACGAGCCGTTCTCGTGGGCACGGCGCTCTCTCCGGGGCAGGTCTCGACGAAGTCGGACGGCACCAAGGTCCGCACCATCTGGGGCGAGATGGCTTGGCAGCTCGGAGGCCGCGACGGCTACCAGATGGTCGCCGCCTCCGACGCGCAAGGCATCAGTCCGGGGTCGAAGGACCTTGCAGACTTGTTCAATGCCCTGTCCCCATGCTTGATCCTCATCGACGAGTGGGTTGCCTACGCCCGGCAGCTCGTCAACAAGCGAGACCTTCCCGCTGGCGACTTCGAGGCTCAGGCGAGCTTCGCTCAGGCGTTGACCGAGGCTGCCAAGGCCGCCAAGCAGACCCTGGTCGTCGCGTCCATCCCGGCGTCCAAGATCGAGATCGGCGGCGAGAATGGCGAGTACGCCCTGGAGGCCCTGCGCAATATCTTCGAGCGGCTCGGTACCCCATGGCGGCCAGCAAGCGCCGACGAGGGGTTCGAGATTGTTCGGAGAAGGCTCTTCGAGCCCATCTCCGAGAAGACGAGCTTCGCGGAGAAGGATGCGGTCATTGACGCCTTTGCGAAGATGTACCGCACATCCGCAGCCGAGTTTCCATCGGGGTGCGGCGAGGGAACGTACCGCAAGAAGCTCGAAGCCGCCTACCCCATCCACCCGGAGTTCTTCGACCGCCTGTACGGTGAGTGGAGCACCCTCGACAAGTTCCAGCGGACGCGGGGCGTCTTGCGGCTGCTTGCCAAGGTCATCCACCGGCTCTGGGAGAACAACGATGGGGGCCTTCTCATCATGCCGTCGTCGGTGCCGATGGACGACGGCGCGGTAAAGAGCGAGCTGACCCGGTACCTGCACGACGTGTGGGAGCCGATCATCTCCGAGGACGTAGACGGCCCCAGCTCCCTTCCGCTCGACATCGACCGCAACACGCCCAACCTGGGGAGGTATTCGGCTTGCCGCCGCGTCGCCCGCACCTTGTACATGGGCACGGCACCGGGCTCGGAAGGGCGCAACCCTGGTCTCGACGACCGGAGTGTCCGCCTTGGCTGCGCCCAGCCGGGGGAGACCCCGGCGACGTTCGGGGATGCCCTTCGCAGGATCAGCGAGCGGGCCAAGCACGTTCACCAGGACGGGAACCGCTACTGGATCTCGACGAAGGCCAACCTCAACCGCGTGGCCGAGGACCGGGCGAACGAGCTGCTCCGGCAGCCGGAGGTGCTGCACGAGCAGCTCAAGGCCCGGCTCCGCGATGACCACACGAGGGGCGAGTTCAAGGCCGTCCACGCCTGCCCGGAGAGTTCGAGCGAGGTCGGGGACGATGCCGAGGCCCGGCTCGTCATCCTGGGGCCGCAGTACGGCCATAGGAAGGGCACGGCGGACTCCGCTGGCATGAAGGCGGCCAAGGAGATCCTCGAATCCCGTGGCAACTCCCCGCGCATCAACCGCAACACGCTCGTCTTCCTTGCGCCGGACGGCCAACGCATGGCTGACCTCTTGGCGGGGGTGGCGAACTTCATGGCGTGGCGTTCCATCATCGAGGACGAGGTTCAGCTCGACCTGTCGGCGTCCCAGAAGCGGCACGCCGAAACCAAGTTCCGTGACGGCGACAAGACCGTGGACCTGCGCATCCAGGAGACGTGGGTCTTCGCGCTCGTTCCCGTCCAGACAACGCCCACGGCCGAGGTCGTGCTCGACGAGATCCGGGTGACGGGCACGGACTCCCTTGCGAAGCGAACGGCAGCCAAGCTCAAGGCCGACGAGACGCTCCTACCGGAGATGGGCGGCACGCGGCTTCGGATGGAGCTGGACCGCTACCTGTGGACGGACAAGAACCACGTCAGCTTCGCCCAGCTTACCGAGTGGTTCCCGAGGTACCTGTACCTGCCCCGCGTCGTGAGCAGAGACACGCTGGAACGGGCCGTGAAGGACGGGATCGCCCAGCTCCTGGTCGATGACACGTTCGCCATCGCGGGCGCGTTTGACGAGCCTTCTGGGCGCTACCAGGGGCTGATGCTTCGAGGGACGCCGACGACGGTCATTGGTCCGTCCACGCTCCTGGTGAAGCCCCCGGTGGCGAAGGCCCAGCTCGACGAGGACAACAAGCCCAAGTGCCCCGCCTGCAAGGCCCTCGAACCCGACTGGCAGCCAGTAGACCGGGTCTGCCAGAAGTGTGGCTACGGCTACAAGGCCCCCGAGAAGTGCCCCAAGTGCGGGGCCACGGAGCCGACCTGGGTAGCGGAAGAGACCCGGTGCAAGGGCTGCGGCTACAAGGTGAAGCCTCCGAGCATCCGCCCGCCGTCGAATCACCCGCCGAGGAAGATCAAGATGTTCGTCGGGTCCGTGAAGCTCGACGACTCCCGCGTCGGTAGGGATGCGGGCCGCGTGGCCGAGGAGGTGTTGAGCCACCTAACGACGCTACGGGGGGCCAAGGCGAAGGTGACGTTGGAGATTGAGGTCGAGGTTCCGGACGGGATCGGCGACGACGTGGTGCGCGTGGTCACGGAGAACGCGGCGACGTTGAAGTTCGACAGCGCGAGCTTCGAGAAGGAGTAGTCCGCTCTCAGGCGAGGCAAGATGCACAATATCGTGGGCAACGTCTTCAGTCACACGAACGACAACGACCACACGGGGCGATGGACCTCCGTGAAGGAAGTGCGAACCTGCACTGGACCGCTGGTCAACAGCTACCGAGATTTGGTGTCGCTCGTGGCGGAACTTGGCTACCGGAATCGTCGGCTGTTTCTGCTCTACAGAGGCCAGCGGCACAACCCCTTGGCGCGTGGAGACTCGGGTCCAGCTCTCTATCCGAGCATCTACCGACCCGAAGCCCCCGGAGGCAGGAAGCTAAGCAGGCGGAAGCTAAAGGCGCGGTTTGATGCTCTGCGTACAGCCATTACGAGACTCCGGGATCGGCGAGCGGACCTCGGAGACTCCGGGCCGGGTCTCTACCGCCACTGGGAGTATCAAGCCGCACTGCTCCAGCACTATGAACTGTGCCCGACGCCTCTGCTCGATGCCTCCAGCTCGCTCAGAGTAGCCTGCTCATTCGCGCTCCGTGAAGTGGATGGGGGCCAGGGGTTTCTGTTCGTCCTGGGCGTCCCGTATCCACACGGCTGCATCTCCCACTTCGTCGAAGACGACCTCGCGCTCGTGCGCCTTCAAGGGGTTTGTCCGCCAGCCGCGCTTCGGCCGCACTATCAGGACGGGTACTTGTTGGGCACAATGACGGCGATGGACGGATTTAAGGGCTCAAGCGACAACGCAGCCTACCGTCTCGTTGCCAAGTACCGACTGAACAACGAACAGGGGCGGTTTTGGGACGGCGCGTTTCAGCCTCTCCCATACGCGGCGTTGATGCCCGCGAGGGATGCTTTCCTGGATACCTTGCGGGGATTGCTGCCCGCTCCGCAGGCGGCCAACTGACCAGAGCACGGTCCAGCCGAGTCGAGGGGCGTAAGGTTGATCCCGGTTGATCCCCCTGTCCCCGCGCCTGTAGTACCCGCGTGCCCCCACGCCCCAAGCTCGACCCCACCATCATCGCCGACGACCGCAAGCTCGCCGCCGTCGTCGATGATGTGATCCACCACGACCCCGCCGCCGTCACGTTGCAGGCCGAGATCGTCCAGCTCCAAGACCGGCTCCGCGCCGTCGTCGATGATGGCGGTTGGACGGCGTTCTTGGCGCTGGACGCGACGACGACGGAGAGGTGGAGCGAGCTTGCGCTGGTGCTCGTGCGGTGGGCCTACGAGCAGGGCGTCACGAACGGCGGGCGGCGGCCACGATGAGCTTGACCCCCTTGGTGATGTCGTCAACGGCTGCGTCGTCGAGGTGGCGAACGAGCGCGAGCAGCTTGGCCTCACAAGGTCGAAGCGTGGACTTCTTGGGCTCCTTCGGGGTCTCGAACAGGTCATCCACCCGAACGCCAAGCTCGCGAGCGACCTTCTCGGCAAGCCTCACGGACGGCGTCAATCTGTTCCTCTCGATGCGGCTCAAGGTGGCGTCCGCGATCCCCGTCTGCTCGGCGAGCATCGCCTGGGTGAGACCAGCGGCAACCCGGAGCTGCCTGATCCTTGAGCCGATTCCTCGTGGAGTACGGGACGTTCCCATGGCCGCGACCGTCGCGGACATGGCCGAGGTCATGAAGAACCGATACGCAGATCATGTTCTTGACGTTGACGTGCGGTCAGGTCGATGATGCCCACGCGAGCAGCTTTGGCGATGCCGCTCTCAGGGAGCCTTCTCGATGTGGAATCCTCGGGCCATTTGTGGGCTGATAGCCATCGTCGTGACGGTCGTCATCACCGGTTGCAACAAGGGCAAGAGCCTCATCGACGAGGCCAAGGCCCAGCGGGATGCCGGGAAGCTGACCGACGCCCTGATGACGCTGCACAAGGTTGAGGACGTTGCCCCCGGCACGCCTGAGGTTGACCAAGCCAAGAATCTCGCCGTCGAGTGGCTCTTGACCGAGGCGGACAAGCCTGACCGCGAGAGCGACCGCATCGGGCTGCTCACGGAGGCCGTCTCCTGGAATCCTGCGGACGGCAAGGCCCGCGCACGCCTGTGCGTCGCCTACGCGGACGTTAACAACATCGAGTTACTTCGGAAGTGCGCGGATGAGCTGAAGGGCAAGCCGAACGTCCCGGCAGATGTTCCAGGTCGGCTCCAGGCCGCACTCGCCGACATGGAGAAGGCTCGGGCCGAGCGCGACGCCAAGGCACGGACCGAGGCGATCAAGAACGGTGAGGAATGCACCTCGAAATGCCACGACTTGTGGATCACATGCGCGGCCATGTGCGTCTCGGCAGGCCGTGACGACTATTGCTCCCAGCAGTGCCGTGACGCCGAAAAGGATTGTCGTAAAGCGTGCCCAGGGTGGCCGCAGTAACGTGGAGTGCTTCTGTCCCCGTCCAGCGGAGGGTGAATCGATGGCGAGATCGCATACGGTGGTTGTTCTCATTCTGGCGCTTCTTGTGGCGAACCTCATCGGCGGCTGCGGGAAGGCCGTGGCAAATGCGGAGCAGACCCAGCGGATCGACGAAGCGAAGCTCGTCGTTCAGCAGATCAGCAAGGCCATGGTCTCAGCCTATGACAGGGAGGACATGGGCGATTCGCCGGTCATCGACCTGAAGGCGCGGCCGGTTCACAAGCTGTGTCCCGGAACAAGGCAATCGGTTCCCTCTTCCTTCCCGGATGGGAGTGATCTGACGGCCTACGCGCCGTCACCCAGGGACTTCGATGAACCGACCTGGAAGTGCCTAAAGATGGAGCTGCGAGACAAGCTCTACTTCCAGTACGAGATCAAGCTCGACGGTGACAGCGGCTTCACCGTGCTCGCCCACCGGAAGATCGGGAGCGAAACCATCCAGATCTCCCAGAAGGGCACGTTGGTGAACGGCCAAGTCCGGTTGGGAGAAGTCGAAGTCACTCGCAAATAGGGGGAGGCATGGAACCTCGCGCCCCAGCAGCAACGGCGCTACGGATCTGGCTGATGATGGGTCCCCTCGCGCTCCTCACAGGGTGTGCGCCGGGGTCGGGGGTCAAGGACCACTCGTGGTGGGTCTACGTCGGGTTCTTCGTGTGCGTCGCGGCGCTGACTGCTGGGGCCGCCGCATCCATCAGGCTGAACGTGGCGCTTCCGTTCGTCGGAGGTCTCGTGCTCGTCCCGCTCGCGAGCTTCCTGTTCAGCTACTTCGCCCTGGGACAGTGGGATCGGTTCCGGTTCTTCTTCGTCGGCTGCATCATAGGGCTGCTATTCCTCGTCCCTGGACAGACGCACTACGCGCACGAAACCAAGTCCGGAGCAGCGGATCGACGTTTCAAGGACAACCCTGAGATTCATGAGCCCGATGACGCCCCGGAGTTCACCTTGGGGATGAAGATCGGCGGCGCGGGTGCCGCGCTAGGAAGCCTTGCCTTCTGCGTCTGGGTCTTCTTCAGGGCCGTGCCCGACATCTCCAAGCTGCTCCAGGTCGCCACGCTCGAACACCTCTGGTGATGCGGACGGTGACTCGGGCTGGGGAGCCACCACCCCGACATCCAGATCCCCCACGCCGCGTCGCTCTGGGACTCCCACATAGACGGGTGGGGCGTCTCCCCAAAAGAGCCGCCGGGCCAAATCCCAAGAGGCCCGCGCCCCATCTCGATGGGACTCCTTCATAGGGGTGGGGGGTCGAATATCAACATTGGGGCCTCGGGAGAGAGACAGCCGTACGCATACTGAGCACGCTCCGTAGCCGCTGCCCGGAAGCCCCAAGATCATAATCGAGCGGTTTTCGCTGGTATTGGCGTCAATGAACAGCGCCGGGAGCGACGGCGCTGGTGGTAGGCACGGCCATAGTGACGCTGGGGTTGTCCTCGCGGTCGATGACCAAGAGGACGAACGCGAAGGGCGGTCTCATGGCGACGTACGAAGCGATTTCCGGCATCACGAGCGACATGAACTCCGTCGCTCGGTCGCGCACGGCGACATCGAGAACGACGGGCCTGCGCCCTGATTCCTGCGCGGCTCGGAGTTCTTCCCGAACATCATCAACGTCCATCAACATGCCCGCGAGGGCTTGGCCCATCTCGCCCTCAATGTCGGCGATGACGACGATGATCAGGTCGGCGAGCGTAACCTGCTTGTCAACGAGCACGGCCGCCAGGAGCCTGCCCATGCGGTCTTTTTCCTGGTCAACGAGAGCTTGTGCCCCGGCCGGGAGCTGGGAGAGATAGCCCCCACTGGTCCATCCTTCGGGGGCCTTCCGGTTGTCGGCGGGCATCAAGACGCCACTCCCGCCGACATCAAGTACCTCGACGCCGCCTGCTGCAAGGCCAAGCCCTCTTCGGCCGTGACCCACTGGGCCGCCAGCGTGAACGCCTCGGAGACCCCATAGCGAGACGGGTGGGGTTCGTAGTGGAAGGCCCGCAGAACATGGGCCGCGAGCCTCATTGGGAGGTTGGCGGCCTTGAGCGCAAAGCGGACCTCGTGGTCAACGTCGGCGATGGGAATCTCCCCCGCAGCTTCAAGCACGCGGGCACCACGGTGAATCCGATCCCCAAGCCCGTAGAGCTTGTCGGCGAAAAGCTGCGGAAGATCTCCAGCACGGATACCCCTGTGCTTCCGAAGCAAGATCGTGGAGTCGGCCGCTGGAAGGATCAACCCGTTCAGGCAGGCGATACGAAGCAAGCTCGCGCTCACCAGCAGGCTCGCGAACCCCACATCGGAGTTGCGGATGGTCAACGTCCCGAAGACCTCGCCCACGTTGCCCGGCCCGCCGAGCTTGAAGGGCTGGCCGATCTGCACGACCCAGGTCGTGCTCATGTCGGTGACGTAGCTTCGGACGACGGGGAGATCCCCGACAGCAGACAAGCTGTGCTGGAGAGCGACGCACACGGTGGAGTCGGGGACGGGGCTGTAGCTCCGAGAGACGAAGGCCCGCAGCAACGGCCTGTCTTGGCCGGGCTGGCGGCCAAGACGGAGCTTGATGTCTCTGCCGGAAGCCCGGAACCGCTTGGTGATCTCGACGGGCCTTTCTGTGGGCAACACCGTCTCGAACCACTTCTCCCTGTAGCCGAAGGCGTGGGCGAGCTGCGTCGCGGCCCACTTGGTCATCATGGCGTTGCCCAGGCCGGGGACGACGACGGAGCCGTCGTGGGCCATGGCGAGGTCGTGCATCGGGACCACAACGTCAGGCAGATGAAGCGATTCGCGTTCCTCGAAGTCGGCGGCGAGGGTGAGCAGGGACGTGGTCATGACGCCACCTCCAGCTCCGCGCTCTTGGGAGAGGCAGGGGCAATTACGTCAGCCAATTCCGCCGGGAGGTCGGCTACGGCGGCGGCCACCACATCAGTGACGAAGGCGGACATGGTGAGGTCTCGGCTGGCGCACCAAAGGCGCATCCTGCGGAATAGGGGCTCAGGAAAGGCCAGTGTGACCGGGCGTGCGGACGACTTGTTGGGGTCGGTGCTTTTCATGCCCGGACTACAAGTCGAAGTGGCCCGCGATCAACTCGACCCGTGCTTTTTGGTTCGAGCGCAACCCGGATACCCGTGTGGTCAGGTGTCCTACAAATCGAATAGATCGGGTTGATCAAGGGGTCGGGCCGATTGTAGTCGGCGCATGAGACACGGATACGCCCGCTGGTTGCTGCGCTACACGGAGGAACAGGGGATGGGATTTGGCCCCGGTGAGGTGGCCGAGGTCGAGGAAGCCCGGTTCCGCCTCCTGGGTCTGCTGGCCGTGGGTAAGCCAGTCGAGATCGCGGTGGAGAGCAACGTCACCCTCGAAGGCGTTGCAGACTGGGAGCGGCCTTTGCTCGCCGGAATCGCGTCGGAGCTTCGGGGGGCGCTCGTACCGGCGAACGACAACCAGGAAGGAGACGACGATGGGCTCTGGTAAGCGGCTCCGGTCGAAGGACGAGATCCACAACGTCGTCATCTACTGCCGGGTCTCCGACCCCAGTCAGGTTGAGAAGGACCTCTCGCTCCCCGCCCAGCGCAAACACCTTCATCAGTGGGCGGCTTCGAGAGGCTACACGGTATTGCGCGACTACATCGAACCCGGCCTTTCCGCTCGTGACGACAAGCGGCCCGAGTTCATGCGGATGCTTGGCGAGTTGCTCGACGGACAGGTCGATGCCGACGCCATCCTCGTCGTCCACACGTCTCGTTTCATGCGGAACTCCGAAGCCTCGTTCGTGTACCGCAAGAAGCTCGAAAAGAAGGGCATCCGCGTGCTGTCGGCCAGCCAGGAAACCGACGACAGCCCGTCAGGGAAGCTGATGGAGGCCATCTTCGCGGCGTTCGACCAGTACGAATCAGACATGAACGCCTACCGCACGATGGCGGCCATGCGTGAGAACGCTATCCAGGGCTTCTTCAACGGATCGAAGGCCCCGTTCGGGTTCCAGGTCACGAAGAAATCGAACGGCAAGGCGCAGAAGTGTGTCCTTGTGCCCAATCCTGACGAGGTGGACATCGTGCGCGAGGTCTTCCAGATCTTCGTCAACGGCAAGGGAGCCAAGGGCGTTGCTGCTGAGCTGAACCGTCGCGGCGTTCGGTATCGCAAGGGCAAGCCTTGGACCAAGGACTTCGTGCTGAGAGTGATTGACGAAGAAGCGGCAGTGGGCACCTACCGCTGGGGCAAACGCGACACGCAGAACAACGAGCCACGCGACCCGAGCGAGTGGATTCCCATTCCCGTCGATCCGATCATCGACCGCGACCTCTTCGACGTTGCCCAGGAGATGAGGAAGCAGCGCGACAAGAACAGGGCACCGGGCCGGACCGCTTCGAGTCCGCTGCTTCTGTCGGGCTTGCTTCGGTGTGGCAGGTGCGGGGCCGCATTCGCCCTGGAAACGTCAGGCAAGGTGAACTTCGAGGGGGTCTACGACCATCGCTACTACAACTGCCGCTCGTACCTCCGCACCGGCCAGGACTCGTGTCCGGGTCATCGCATCCCTACGAGGGTGCTCGACCGTATCGTTCTCGACCATCTTGCCGACACGTTGTTCAACACCGAACGCTGCAAGTTGATCATCAGCGAGCTGACCGCCGACGCCGGGGCTCTCAAGCGCAAGGCCGACCGTCAGCGCGAATCTCTGCGCACACAGGTCAGGGGTATCGAGCCCCTTGTCGCCCGCTGGCAGACTGCTTTCGAGTCGGGTGAGGCCCTCGACGTAGTTGCGCCCCGCCTTCGTGAGCTTCAGGCCAAGCGTGCCGAGCTTGAGGATCAGCTCTCGAAGCTGACGGACCCGTCGCCGCCCCCGGCCCACGCTTTGAGCGAAGCCGCCATCAAGCGGTTCCAGGACCGCATCAAGGACATCTTCATCTCGAACGACACGCCGATGACGAAGGCGTACTTGCAGTTCCTCATCGACCGCATCGTGGTTCACGACGACAAGATCGAGATCAGGGCCAAGGCGGGGAACGCCGTGGCGCTCATCGCTGCTGACCCCTCCAAAGCCCCCGAAGTTAACCGCCCGGAGGCGGTTCTTGCAAACGGGGGTAACTGGCTCCAGCTGCTGGACTTGAACCAGCGACCCGGCGGTTAACAGCCGCCTGCTCTACCGACTGAGCTAAGCTGGATTGTCACCAATAGGCGCGACATCCTACTCACCAGCTCCCCCCTGTCAAGCCAAAACCTCTTGTTGCCCTTTATCCCTCCCCTGCGCTACGCCCCTTTTCCTCGTGAAAACCCAAGCCAACCACAACGCCCGCTCCGCCGGACGCGGCGGCATCGCCGTCCTCGCCGCAAAAGCCTTCTTCATCCTCAGCGGCCTCATCCAACAAACCCTGCTGCCCAGACTCATCGGCCTCGATGGCTACGGCGCCCTCGCCCGCGTCTTCGCCATCACCAGCATCGCCAACAACGTCGTCATCTCCTCATCCATCCAGGGCGTCTCCCACTCCATCGCCCATACCCCCGATGAATTCACCAGCCACACCCTGCGCAGAACCTTCCGCACCCACCTCGCCATCGCCATCCCCATCGCCCTGCTCTTCTTCTTTTTCGCCCCCGTCTACGCCTCCTTCCAAGGTGCCCCCCACATCATCCGTCCCCTGCAAATCCTCTCGCTCGTCGTCTTGTTCTACGGCCTTTACGCCCCGCTCGTCGGCGCCCTCAACGGCATGCGACGTTTCACCATGCAAGCCGGACTCGATATTACCTATGCCGTTTTGCGAACCGCCGGATTGCTCGGACTCGGATGGTTTTTCGCACGCGGTGGACATGGCGTCGTCGGCGCCTGCATCGGCTTTGCCATCGCTGCCATCCTCATTTTTCCCATTGCCCTGCGCATCACGGGCCTCGGCAAACCCGGCGATGCCGGACCCACCGTTCGACAGCACCTGCAATTCATCCTCCCCGTCGCCCTCGGCCAGGTCTTTCTGCAATTGCTCATGCAAAGCGATATATCCGTTCTCGGACACTTCGCCTCCAAACTCGCCCTCAGCCATGGTTTGACCGGTGACCTCGCGCGCCAGGCCGCCGATGAAACCGTCGGCGTGTACCGTGCTTGCCAGCTCTTCGCCTTCCTGCCCTTTCAATTGCTCATCACCCTCACGTTCATCATGTTTCCCATGCTCGCCAAGGCCAAAGCACAGAACGATCCCCAGGCTGTGGCGGCTTACGTACGCACCGGCATGCGCCTGGCTCTCGTATTCGCTTGCGTGATGGTCGCCACCGTCTCTGCCCTCGGACCGCACCTGTTGCACTTGCTGTATCCCAACGAAGTCGGCGAACGGGGCGGCACCGCGTTGCGTATTCTCGCCCTGGGCCAAGGCGCTTTCGCTATCTTCTATATCGAAACCACCGTGCTCACGAGCCTCGGACGCGAACGGCTCAGCGCTCTATTTACCGGTATCGCCGCCGCCCTCATCGCTTCCCTTTGCTTCACCGCCGGCTATCTCGCTTCCCACGAATCCGCGCTGCTGCTCGATACCGCCATCGCAACCTCCCTCGCCCTGCTCATCGCCGCCGCCATCGGCGCCTTCATGCTGCTCCGAACCGCTGGTGCCTACGTGGCCCCTGCCACCGCTCTGCGCGTCGTGGGAACGTTGATCGCCGTATCCGTTTTCGGATGGTTCATTCCCTATTTCGGAAAATTATGGGTCCTCCCACTCGTTTTTCTGGTCACCTCTGTCACGATCCTTCTTCTCGTGATCACACGCGAATTGGGCAAACAGGACCTGACCATGGTCAAAAGCGTACTTCAGCGTAAATCCAGCTCAACCTGACCTCCCCGTTCACCGCGTCCCGAACCGGATAAGCCGCGAGCCCACCCCACCTTGCCCAAGGCACCTTCTTTTTGTTACCGCAACCCAAGCGAGAAGGAAATCACTTGATCGACCGTATAGTATCCGTATAGGGATAGATCCAGCATCGCCGTAGCACCAGCTCGTTCAGCCGCGATGCCGACTCCCTCGGCACCTCAAATAGTCGCCGGGCGAGTCATTCAAGATTGGCTCTCGCGAGATGAATGCCGCCCCCGAACGAGACGGCCCAGGACCTGGGTTCAACCCAGCTTTCGACACTCCATATAAAATCGCTTTTCCTCGGCCTCCCCCATCGAAAACGTCTTCCGAGGCAACGCCCCATCCACGATGACCGTGCGAAATAGATCGTGCTTGTTCATCGAAGGAAGGAAAAATCCAATGTTCTTCGGCTTTCTCCCAAGCTGCTCCACCGCCTCCGTCCCGTGGACATAATCGATCTCACGCGCCCCCCCCGCCTTCACAAAAGCATCGAGAATCGGTTGAAGCGACCCCACCGGCAAATTGCTGGTGGGCTTCCCCACATGAATCACACCATATCCGCTCCCTCGCAATACCCCAATGCGTTGCTCCGAAGACGTCGACGCCATAACCTCTTCTTTCATCGCTTGCAGCGACTCCACCTCCCGCAACGTCCCGACAAGACCCGTCAGCACTTGCCCGAGCACGTCTTTGCCTTCCCCCAACTCGAAAAGCACCCGATGGATCGGTTCGAATTCCAGCGCGGAATCATGAAGATTCACGATCTCCACCAGCGCATGACGCCGCGGATCGTTCATCACCGACGCCTTGTCCGTCGCTTGCTCCTTCGTTTTCTCCCAGATGGCTTTCGCCGTCGCCAGCGAATGATTCCCATCCCCCATCGCGTACAACAGCACGGGTTGATCCGCCGGCAAACCATATCGCTTCGAGAACGCTTCCGGACTGCCCAACGCTTCCAGACTCCGCATGATCGATTCTTCCAGCCCCCGATCACCCACGAAGTACCCCGTCAGATGACCCGCCCCCAACATCAAATCGAAATCATAAACCTTCTCCAGCTTGCCCTTCCCTTCCGTCAGCGGACCGAAAACCGTGTTATCCGGATCGTCGATCAACACCATGATGTGTGGAAGCTCCAACGAGGCCCCATCGCGAATCTTGATACGCGGCGGAAGACGATCGAGGATCGTTCCTTCCGTAGCCCGGATGAGCGAGGTCGACCCCTTGTTGAAGTCATAACGCTCGAGATCGACACACAATACCAATCCCTTTCGGATGCGGCCGCCCGCCAACCGCTCCACGTAAATCATGCCGTCGTGACCCACGAGATTTCCCGCTTCGAGATAGGCTTGCATGTTGGCGCGGATCTGAGAAATTCGCTTTTCCGCATCCGCGGCAGACTCCGATAAAAATACTTCCGGGTAGATCAACCGCAGCGTGGATGGTGCATCGGCCACCACCTGCTCGACCTTCTGCCAATACTCGGGCTCCGAAGTGTACTGATCACACGCGACCACGGCCCATTTCGTTTTCGACAACTCTTGCTTCGGAAGAAGAATTTCCGGCACAGCCACGCCGACAGATTCGTACGTCCTCATGATGCCTCTTAACCGGTTCGAAACCGGCGAACGAAAATAGATGAGGTGTCGTTGCCCGGACGATGTTTTCGAGCACCGCTCATCGAGATGCGACGCACCCTAGCACAGTCCCGTGATGAATAGGTTGTCCCGGTGATACCAGAAGTGGCGCGAAATCGTGGACGGTCGAAGCTAGAGAACCGGGATTACGTGAAGCCCAAGGGGTCCGGCAACCTTTCGAATCGACTCTTCTCCGCCAAGAACAGCCAACGTGCTCTGCTCCTTGAGTCGACCCAACGCCGCGGCAAAATCCCGGAAGTGCTGCTCTTCGGTCTCGAAGACTTCCCTTCGGATCTGATCGAGCGTTTCCTGCGTCTGACCCGTCAAACTGCGCAAAAATGCCACATGCCCCTTGGCATCGGGCAACATATACGCGTCCAGATCCCCAATCGCTCCCAGAATGTTTTTCTCCAACTCCTTGCGCGGCAAAGACACTCGCGCCAGCGCCTCCGCCGTCTCATCGAACACCCGCAACGTCCGTTCAAGATTCGGATCCCGATACGACGTGAACGTAAATACTCCCGACAGCCGGTCCAGACGACAGAACGCGCCATACGCCCCGCCTTGCACACGAACTTGATCCCAAAGCCATGAGGTCCGCAAAAACCGCCCGATCACCAGCGCCGAACCGTGGAACGTATACCCCTGATCGCGCAGATTTCCACCCTTGCCCACATAATGAACCTGGGCGGGAATGGTCAGTCCTTCCGACGTCAGATCCACACTGCGATCCCAGGTTTGTGTTTCCACCCTCTCGTTCGGAAGCTCGTGAAATAACGCCTCGACATGCGGTTTGAACTGACCAAGCCCCGCCTCGTCCAGCGTGATGTTCACACGAATATGCCGCTGGTTGAACAGTCGTCGACGCAACCCCTGCAATCGCTCGAGCACGGAAGGCCACATTTCCTCAAAGCGCGACAAAAGATCGCGAACAAAAAATAGATAACTGATTCCGCCCGTCTGCTCGCTGAGCCACGCCGCTTCGGAATATCGTGACCGAATCCGCGCATCGACCATCCCATGGCCCGATGGAATGATGCCCATCTCCATCTGCGCCTTTTCCTCCAGCAAGAGTTGACGAATGCGCTCTCGATCTTCAAAGCGCGCGCTCTGAAGCACCTCCCGCATGATCCGCGTCAGTTCCTCTCCCTTGTCGAGCATGGCCTTACCACGCAGCATGAACCACGCGCTCGTCGTGCCTTGCTGGGTCGTCGACAAGAACATATCCGGCCAGATTCCCCCTGTATTGGCGCTGATGCGACGCGACAACGTCACGAAATCTTGTTGCGCCGTCCCGGTCTCGAGCAGCGCGCGTCCAAACAAGGGCAAGAGCGGAATGTCTTGTTGAGGCACGACCGACATATCGAAGGCAATGTCTAAGTACGCGATTCCAAAGGTGTTTTGGTCATGGAAGCACACAGCCTCTTCTTGCGTTCCCAGCGGCAGGCGCTCTTGCGCGATGCGCTTGCCGAGACGCGGTAGATCCTCGATCGATAACGTGGGGATGGTGGCAAGGGCTTCCTCGCTATCCGGAGTCTGTTGTCTTTCTTTCAAATGACGCGCTTGCTCCATCACCTGGCGGACGTCGTCGTCAGTAAGACCTTTCCTGCGCTCGGAAAGAAATTGTTGTTCTTGCGCGTCGCGACGAGCCCCTTCTTCAGGGTCGGGAACCAGCAACACCCGGGATCGATGCGGGTTTTCGAGAAGATGATCGCGAATGAGTTTTTCGAAATACCCGCCCTCGCGGACCTTGGCTTTGATGGATTCCAACGGTTTTTCAAACGCAAGGGGGCCCAAGGGATCGGCGTCGTACAACCACGAACGAAGCGATTGCAGCATGAAGATGAGTCCGCGAGGGTAGCTCCCCGTATTCGCTTCCCGAAGATGAAATTCCGTCGAGTGAAGGGAAGCGTCGAGCAAGTCCCGGGGAATCCCTTGATCCACCAACGCCTGAAGTTCCTTGGTGATGAGCGTTTCGACGTCTTCGGCTCGATTCCGATCGATGCCTTTGAGGCCGGTGGAAAAGTACATTTGCCGTAGATCGGTTTCGACCCCCGCCCCTGTGAGATCTTCCCCCAAGCCCGAATCGATGAGAGCTTTTCGCAGGGGCGAAGCCGGTGTTCCCAAAAGCGCGTGATCGAGTATTTGAAACGCCAGGGTGGTCTGCGGATCGGTGACTTCGGGCAATAGCCAATTGACCGTGACCATCGCGCGGTCGGTTTCGGAAGGCTCCGACGACGCATACTTCTTTTCGATGTATCGCGGGGAAGAAAATGGCTGTTGGATAGCAATCGTCGAATCGATCTTTTTTGCCTGAAATTGCTGAAGATACGCATCGACCAGGCGAAGACGCTCGTCCGGATCGTCGTCGCCCCAAAAATACACGCGCGCGTTCGAGGGGTGATAGTAGTTCTCGTGGAATGCTTTGAACGCTTCGAACGTGAGACGCGGAATGTCGCGGGGATTACCGCCAGAGTCGAGGCCATAGGTATTGTCCGGGAAAAGCGATTGTTGGGTCGTCTCTCCGAGGACACTATCCGGCGACGAATACACGCCTTTCATTTCTCCAAACACCACGCCTTGTATCGTGAGCGGCGAGGACTCGGATTCGGCTTCGAAATGCCATCCTTCCTGCATCAACACCTCGGGCGTGAGGTTGGGGAAAAATACGGCATCCAGATAGACGTCGATGAGGTTGTAGAAATCCTGTGTGTTCTGGCTCGCCACCGGATAACAGGTCTTGTCGGGGTAAGTGAAGGCATTGAGAAAGGTTTTGAGCGAGCTTTTGAGCAACTCCACGAAAGGCTCTTTGACCGGATATTTGCGCGAACCACACAACACCGAGTGTTCGAGGATGTGAGCAACACCCGTCGAGTCCTTGGGAGGCGTGCGAAACGTGATGCCAAAAACCTTGTTCTCATCATCGTTGATGAGAGACAGCAATTGCGCACCGGTCTGCACGTGGCGATACAGACGCGCTTGGGACTTGATCTCGGCGACATACCGTTCGTCGACGAGTTGAAAACCGTGGATGATCATGATGTCCTCGACAAGGCGATCAGAATGAATGCAAAAGCAACACAATGCCTAATGCAGAAGAATGACAAGGGAAAGTGGCGTTCTCGTTCCTCTCCCTTCCAAATCGTAAGAGCTGTCTTGCCGATGCCCTGCTGAGGCCATGCTCCGCATTGCCTCCGACTTTCAACGATGATAGCGACCCGATCGGTGAAATCGAAAAGCCTGCCCTCGTTGCTGCGAAAGCTCCACGAAGACCCTGAGCAGATGGCCGCGTTTCTTCTGGAGCGTTCGGGGTTGCCCGGACCTCGCGCCAATCTCGAATTGGCTTGGACCTTCGCGGATGGCGCCAAGGAATTCAACAAAACCGTGGGCTGGAAAGAACAAATGATGCAGTGGGCCTCGATCTCGCCCGCGGCCGCCCCCACCAATCATCCCCAGGAATACCTCCCTTTCGTGGCCATACAAGCTCTGGCGGAACTCCATCCGGAAGAAAACGCGTCCGGTCGTCGGCTCATCGAAAGCATGCTTCGACAGGCGGCGAACGACCCTCGCTGGAGAATGCGCGAAGGATGCGCGTTCGGGTTGCAACGAATTGCGATGAACGACATCCAGGAGCTGAAATCGATCTTACAACATTGGTTGGAACAACCGTCGCTTCTCGAGCATCGTGCGGCGTTGGTGGCGCTTGCCCATCCGCCGCTGCTCACAAACAAAGACACCGTATCCTTCGCTTTCGGTATCGGGGATGCAGCCCTGCAAGCCTGTCTTTCTGATCCGCGGGACAAGGAGGCTCATCGAGTCCTGCGAAAAGCACTCGAATTCGCTCCCTCCGTCTTCGTGGCCGCCGACCCGGATCGCGGCTTTCCCTGGCTGGAGCGATGGGCGGATAAGGGAACGCTGCAAGTGGCGAAGATCGTGGCCGCGAACCTGCGAAAAGCGCGATTGAGCCGGAAATTCCCCGATCGAGTGCAGGATGTCGCGATGCGCCTCGAAGCCTGCGATTATTCGGAAATGCCTTGTGAATAACGCATTTATGTATCGATGAGATGACGGGAGGGCACCACGGGATACAACGCCGCGGGGCCTTCGATTCCTCGCGCATGGGCTTCCGCAAGCAAGTGCGTGGCCGGCCATTCGAGCGCGGTCACGTGATCTTCGGCGAGCAATTCACTGAGCACACGAACGCGCCAGGGGCCACATACCGGCACATCACCGTCGCCCGTGTACTGAAGGTTTTCGGAACGACACCCACCCCCGCAGAGCGTCGCCAACGGACAATCTTTGCAATAGGCCAGCAATTCTACAGGTCGAGCATGCTTCTGAAGACTTCGAAGACCTTGCGAAAAGCTCATGCTGCGAAGGTCCCCCACGCGCTCTTCCATTTTGAAACATGTGAACAAGGTTCCATCGGAGCGAACGTGCAGATGATGCCCCAACGCGCACGAACAGCCTTCCCGACGATCGGCAAGCGGTTGCGGTCGAGCGGCGGGAATGACCTCTCCCGCTTCGAACGAGATCCGGTCCAGAGCGCGTTCGAGCTCGGCCCGCGAAGCAAAGAGATTCGCGCCTTTTTCACGCCCAGATAAGTAGGCAATCCCAAGCGCGATGGGCGTTTGAGGTGGCAACAGCGCACGAAGAGTCGCCAGTTGTTGGGCGACCTCCTCGACCTGATCGGGCAAAAGCATGAGGTCGACATGGGCAGGGGGGCCAAAGCGCGAAAGCGTATGGATACCGCGAATCACGGCATCGAATCGTGGCCGGTGCGAAACCCGATCGCAGGATTCCGCGGTGGCTCCCGCAAGAGACACACGCACTTGCGCGCCTTGTTTTCCCAGCGCTCCGAGACGTTTCGCCAACGGCTCGTCGTGCAGAAGCAAACCGTTCGTAAAAATGGTGAGCTGCAAGCCGTGTTGGACAATGCATTCCGCAAGGTCGATGGCCCACGGGACGACAAGCGGTTCTCCGCCGAGAAGCGATACGCGTGTACCGGGGCCATGCACGCTCAGCACATCATCGATAATGGCAAAGGCAGTCGATCGGTCGATTTCCTGTTGGCGAGGCACGCCCGAGTTGGTGCAGCAATAGGAACAAGCGAGATTGCAGGCGTTGGTCAATTGAATCTGCACGGAAGGCGAAGGCGGTTTGGCCGTTCGAGGGGGACCTCCGAAGCCGTGCCCACGCAGAGAATTCACTAATGAATCCGGCAGGTTGACATCATCCGAACCGTCGAGCAACTCGTGAACCAGGCTCACGTGCGTCGCCGGTATGGCACAAAATAGCGCATGGGAACGCGACACCAACAATTCGCCATTGAACAGCGGTAACGTGGTGCAGTCGGAAGGAAATAGATCTTGAAAGTGACCCATGACTCATTGGTTGTCTTCGACGGGTCGGCTGGTTTTGTCAACCGATGGGCTTCCTGGCTTTTGCGCTTTGCACGGGCGGGCATTGCGGAGTTCGGAGCCTTGGGCATAATGTTTACCATGTTCGGGAGATATGCGAAGTGGCTCCCTTTTTTGTGGACGTGGTTTGCATGGGGTTGTGCGTCCGAGCAGGGAGAAACGTCCGCGTTGCCGTCGGGGCCGTTGCACGAGGCTGGGACGGATTCGTCGTCGTGCAAACCGGCAACCTGCTTGGGATTGGGAGCGGAATGTGGAAAGGCACCGGATGGCTGTGGTGGCGTGGTGTCTTGCGGACAGTGCTCTGGCGGCCTGTATTGTGGTGGCGATGGCCCGAATCGGTGCGGCGCGAACGCGTGCGTAGCCAAAACCTGCGTGTCCGCGGGGGCGCAATGCGGGCTCGTATCCAACGGTTGCGATGATGTGCTGTCTTGCGGTGAGTGTGTTGCTCCGCTCGTTTGCGGCGGCGGCGGAAAAGACAATCAATGCGGGTGTCGCGCCAAAACCTGCGTGGAATTGAACGCCCAATGCGGAATGGTCGACGATGGGTGCGGCATGATGGTCGATTGCGGCGCATGCCCCGCGGGCCAGCATTGCGGCGGAGAAAAACCCAATGTCTGCGGATCGACCGCGTGTGTCCCCAAAACATGCCAGGAAATTGGCGCCAGTTGTGGGATCGTATCCGATGGATGTAGCGGCACGCTCGATTGTGGCTCTTGTGTTTCGCCGGAAACCTGCGGCGGCAGTGGGGTCCCCAACCACTGTGGCTGCCTGAAAAAAACCTGTGATGCTCTCAACGCGCAATGCGGAAGTGTTTCCGACGGCTGTGGGGGTACGTTGTCGTGCGGTGACTGCAAGACGGGAGAAACCTGCCAGGCCAACGAATGCCAATGCGCCAACGGGTGGAAACCATGCGGCTCCCAATGCATTCCCAACTCCTCCTGCTGCACCGATACCGACTGCACGGGAGATCAGATTTGCGTCGGACAGGCGTGCTCGTGCCCTCCGTCCACCAAGCTTTGTGGCAATCAATGCATTCCCAACTCTTCTTGCTGTTCGGACTCGGATTGCAGCGGATTGTTCGTTTGTGCCAAACCTGGTGACCCCTGCTCTTGCAGAACCAGCCCAAGCCGGTATCCGATCTATCGCTCCTATCGTTCCAACGGTGACCATCTGTTTTCGGTCAGCCCCGACGAAGGAACCCCGCACGGCTACACGTCGGAAGGCGTGAGGTTTTACGTGTATGCGCAGCCCTGTCAGTGGGGCCTGGTGCCTCTTCGCCGGCTGTACCACGAAACGAAGGTCGCTCACACCTGCGCCACCGAACAGTCCGAAATCAACGCTCTGGTCAGCCAGGGGTGGAGACTCGAAGGCTCGCTAGGATGCATCGCCACTTCGGCAGACTGTTCCGCCACCGCTCTGTATCACCTCATCTATGCCTCCTCGGATTTACACATGTTCACCACGAGTGTAACAGAACGAGACTATATGGTTACCGATGGTTGGACGCTCAAGGGGATTACGGGCTACGTATGGGGTGTGCCGTAGGTCGCATCGGCGGTGCTAAATAGGCCTCTGTGGAACGGGAAAGGCCCCAGGGGACCGCAAGGAAAAACACAAAGACGTGGTGTGCAGGCATACGGCCAAGCCGTTTTCCAGTCGCAACAAACCGGTTGCTAGTTGCTAGTTCCTAGTTCCTAGTTCAGTCTCTAGTTGCTAGTTCCCAATTCCCAATTCCCAGCAAATTCACCCCTCATTTCCCCCAATCCTTTCCTTCGCCCGTCAACAGCCGGAAACAAGTACCTACCATCGCGTGGCCACGCTCGCAGTCATCCTCTGTTGCTCACCGCAGCGCGCCAGTTCAACGTAGGTTTCGCGCCCCTTCAATTCGTTGAGTGGCAGTCCAGCGCGATAATTATTTGAAATATCAGTGAATCCATGGCCCGGCGTGTACGTCGAATCTTTTACAATGGATATAAGAAAACAC
>Ga0255341_1000713_pt1 | contig 52676 bp, 41 predicted proteins | sample wastewater_treat_8_FD_192418 | JGI IMG/M metagenome (GOLD analysis project Ga0255341, IMG submission 192418) | Wastewater microbial communities from Lulu Island WWTP, Vancouver, Canada - plant12 | ecosystem: Engineered > WWTP > Wastewater > Unclassified | place: Canada: Vancouver, British... | reverse complement strand
AATTTCTGACCCCAAATTAGTAAATATTAGCAAAACACCCTTGATATTTTCCTAATAATGGTTATTGCGTGAAGTTGTCAAGGTACATCTATTGTAAAAAAAGAGTTTATGCAGTGGAATCAATTTTGAATTATTAAATAATTTTTTATTGATTGATTCTGTTATATGCTTTCTCTTTAAAATTCTTTTAATGCGGATAGGAATCTTTTTTTTATGATGCATAGAATTATTTAATAGTGGGGGGCCGTCATCAATTAGAAAAACAATACTCATGATGAAAATTAGTGCTATAATAGAGATTATAAGAATTGTTATCATAGTCTGTCACCTCAAACTTTTTTGCAGCCAATATATTAATGAATTATAATGAGCATGATTTATATTAAATACGTTATTAATCTTACATTTAGCAGAGCAAAATAACGAACGCTTTAACGGAATTTTGCGATAGATAAATGTAAAAGATTAATCGTATTTAATTTAGGTCTCTAAAATTAATATATAAACATAATATTCATAAAAAGTTTAAAATGTCACATAATATGTTAACCAAATTTCTCTCGTCTAAATTTGACCGTCAAGAATGAAGATAAGGATTTCCTGACAGACACAAATAAAGACTGCCTTTATGACAGTCTTTGAATAATCTTTTGTGTTTTTTTATTATTATATTTCACATGAACTGTTCTTAACCAGTTCCGATATATTTGTGAATATGGAAGGTTTGCAATCTTTGCAAATTGAAACCTCTTTAACATCATACAGCTTCTGTACCTGTTTTATAATCTGCTCAAGCCGTTCATCGTTTTTAACCAACAAGTACATACGACTGTCCCCACTATTTCCTATCTGGCCGCAGAGAATACCTTCAAGGTTGAAAGCCCTTCTTGCAAAAAGCCCTGTAATATGAGACATAACCCCAGGGTGATTTTTAACAATTAACTCAATAACACAGTATTGGCTATCCATTATAATTCTCCCCCTATCATTTCATAGTTGGCTTTTCCGGGAGGAACGATGGGTACAACATTCTCCTCAGATCTTACCGGAACATCAATAACACATGGTCCCGGTTCACTTATACACTTTCTTATAACTTCAATAGGATTTTCATCAGTACCTATTCGAACACCTTTAATACCAAAACCTTTAGCAATTGCTGCAAAATCAGGACTTGAATCAAACTTAGAAGCAATATAATGTTTATTGTATATCATTTCCTGCTGCTGTCTTACAAGCCCTAGATATCCGTTATTCATGATGATTACCTTTAAATCAGGCTGCAGGTCTGCTAAAGTGGCAAATTCCTGGATGTTCATCAATATCGAGCCATCACCGCTGATGCAAACAACCCTTTTATCGGGATTTGCCACAGCTGCTCCAATAGCCGTAGGCAAACCAAAACCCATAGTACCAAGTCCGCCGGATGTAAGGAATGTCCTCGGCTTCCTCACAGGATAGCCCTGAGCTGTCCACATCTGATGCTGACCGACGTCAGTAGCAACAATATCATCCTCTGAAAGAATGTTTCCCAATTCCCTTATTATGGTAAGCGGGTGAAAAAGGTCCGTTTCAGGCGGCATTACAAAAGGATGCTTTTCCTTTAAATCATTAAGTTTACCTATCCATTCCTTACGCTCATTTGCCTTTATTAATGGGGCAAGCTTATTAAGAATGGGTTTAAGACCACCAACTATATTGATATGAGCTTTCTTTACCTTATTTATTTCAGCATTGTCAATATCAAAATGTATTATTGATGCATTAGGGCAGAAGCTTTCCACCTTGCCTGTGGCCCTGTCATCAAACCTTACTCCGAGAGCTATAAGAAGGTCTGTTTCATCCAATAGGAAATTTGTATACCTTGCACCATGCATTCCGAGCATACCTAAATATAGTGGATTTTCAGGAGAAAACGCCCCAAGTCCCATCAATGTACATGTAACAGGAATGCTGCTTTTTTCTGCAATCTCAGTAATAATTTGGGATGCATCTGCATTTATTACACCGCCTCCGATATACAAAACAGGTCTCTTTGACTCATTGATCATCCTCGCTGCTTTTTCAATTGTATTTAATGTTTCCTTATCCTCAATATCTTCTTCCTCAAGTATAAAAATATCCGGAAGCTCGGATAAATTCACGGTTTGCAGCTGCACATCTTTGGGTATATCAACAACTACAGGACCCGGCCTGCCGCTTACAGCGATCCTGAAAGCTTCAGGTATCACTTCAAAGAGCTCCATTACATCCCTTACAAGAAAGTTATGTTTTGTTATAGGAAGTGTCAATCCATAGGTATCAACCTCCTGAAAAGCATCAGTTCCTACAAGGCTGTATGATACCTGTCCTGTAATTGCCACAACAGGTATGGAATCAAGCTTGGCATCTGCTATAGCCGTAAGAGCATTGGTAGCACCGGGACCGGATGTAGCAAAGCAAACAGCTGCCTTGCCTGTTGTCCTTGAAATACCTTGTGCAAAGAAACCTGCGGCTTGTTCATGCCTAACAAGGATATGCCTTATGGAGCTTTCATATAATGCATCGTATATTGGAAGATTCGCCCCCCCCGGTATCCCTGCAATTATGTCTATACCTTGATGCTCTAAAAGTTTAATCAGGAGCTGGGCTCCGTTAATTGTTTTAGTATCTTTCTTTGAATCAGCCATTGTATCCTCCAATCTTTATTCCGTCATAGCAGCTTGCCGCTTGTACTGGTCGGCAAGAACAATGTATGCCATAGCCTCAACCACCGGTACTATTCTTGGACATATACAAGGGTCATGCCTTCCCTTTGTAACAATCTCGGTCTCATTACCCATTTTATCAACAGTTTTTTGCGAAACCGATATGGAAGAAGTAGGCTTCACAGCAATCCTGAATACAATTTCCTGACCGGTGCTGATTCCTCCCAATATGCCCCCTGCATTATTGCTTGTAAATCCATCCTTATCCATCCAGTCATTATGCTCACTGCCCAGCATGGAGACACATTCAAATCCTTTACCGAACTCAATACCTTTAACTCCCCCTAATGAGAGCATCGCCTTTGCCAGCTCTGCATCAAGCTTATCAAATACCGGCTCGCCAAGGCCTGCTTTAACACCTGTTATGCGGCACTCAATTATCCCCCCACAGCTGTCACCGACCTCCGCCAATTCCTCTATTCTTTTGATCATTAGACTTGCAGCCTCAGGATCACAAGCCCTAACAGGATTGTTCTCTATTTCATTTTCATCAAAGGTCTTACACCTGTAACCTGCTGCTTCAAGGGTATATGCCACTACCTTGACACCCTTTTCTCTAAGCATCTTTTTTGCAACAGCACCTGCAGCAACCCTTGCTGCAGTTTCCCTTCCTGAAGCTCTGCCGCTCCCCCTAAAGTCTCTGATGCCGTATTTTTTATCATATGTGAAATCCGCATGACCAGGCCTATAAAGGTTCTTAATGCTGTCATATGCCTCAGGCCTTGCATCTTTATTGTATAGTACAATAAATAAAGGTGTGCCTGTTGCTTTTCCTTCAAAAACACCTGCCATTATGGAGACTTTATCTTCCTCCTGCCTTGGAGTAGTTACAGAAGATTGTCCGGGTTTTCTTCTGTCCATATCCAACTGAATTTCCAATTCTGAAATCTCAAGCCCTGGTGTGACACCGTCAATAACCACACCTACGGCCCCTCCATGGGATTCTCCAAAAGTAGTAATTCTGAATGCTTGCCCAAAGCTATTTCCTGCCATAATCAATCTCCTATCTCTTGCTCTTATTAAAGAACAACTAAAAATTTTAGTTGTTCCACAAATCATATTTTCAATTAACATCTTAGTAATAAGGAATTTCAAAAATTTATTACTTTATAATAACATAAAATTCATCAATTGCGAATCATCTTTTTAATAAAATCAATACTACATGATTTTCTCATGGCATATTCTTCCATTTGATCCTCTCCTATTTTTCCAATATCAAAATATTTCGACTCGGGATGTGAAAAATACAAACCGCATACGCTAGCTACAGGATCCATCATAAAGCTTTCTGTCAACTCAATATTTATGTTTTCCTCAACATTTAACAACCGGAACAATTTACTTTTTTCTGAATGATCCTTCATAGAAGGATAACCAAAGGCCGGTCTTATACCTCTGTATTTACCCTTAAAAAGTTCTGTGCAATCAAGTTTTTCTGAAGGAGAATACCCCCATAATTCTTTTCTTACCTTTTCATGTACCATCTCTGCTAAGGCTTCCGCCAGCCTATCCGCCAACACCTTAAGCATAATGGCATTATACTCGTCACCCTGTTTTTTAAGTTCATCATGTTTTTGGGAAACCCCAAGGCCTGTTGTGACTACAAAGGCACCAATATAGTCCTTTATGCCCGATTCCTTTGGAGCAATAAAATCACTTAATGAAAGATACACACCCGATTTGCTTTCCTGCTGCCTCATAAAATTGAACTTAGCTACTGGATTTGCCCTTGTCTCATCGCCATAAACCTCTACATCATCTCCAACAGAGTTTGCCGGATACAGACCTATTACTGCCTTACCTATAAGCCAACCTTCCTTTTCAATCCTGTCTAAAAGCACATTGGCATCGCTGTAAAGCTTATTAGCCTCTTCACCATACTTAGGATGCTCCAAAATCTCAGGATAAGTGTGATTCATATCCCAGGCAACAAAGAAATACGTCCAATCAATATACTTTCTAATATCCGATACCTTTATTTCATCAAAAACTCTGTTTCCCGAAAAACCTGGCTCCTTTATATCTTCCTGCCTTATATCCGGCTTATAGGCCTTTTCCCTTGCCTCACTTATGGAAACCAGCTTTCTCTCTATGGAACCGTAGTTATTACGTATCTCTTCATACTCAGCTTTAATGCTGTTTAAATAGCCTTCCCTCTCATTTTTATTCATAAGCTTCTTGCAAATCTCAACACCTTTTGCAGCATCAAGGGAATGTATTACGCCATGAGAATAATTGGGAGTCAGCTTCACCGCCGTGTGAATTTTGGAAGTTGTTGCTCCTCCTACTACAAGGGGAATAGTAAATCCTTGCTTTTCCATTTCTGATGCAATATGACACATTTCTTCTAGAGAAGGTGTTATAAGGCCGCTTAAGCCAATAATATCCACATTCTCCTCCCTGGCTTTTTTAAGAATATCTTCTGTCTGAACCATAACACCCATGTCAATAACTTCGAAATTGTTACAGGCTAAAACTACTCCAACAATATTTTTACCGATATCATGAACATCTCCCTTTACGGTTGCCAACAGGATCTTTCCGGCACTTTTCTGATTGCCGCTGCTTTTTTCATTTTCTATATAAGGAAGCAAATATCCCACTGCCTTTTTCATGACCCTGGCACTTTTTACCACCTGAGGAAGAAACATTTTTCCTTCTCCAAAAAGCTCTCCGACAGTCTTCATACCGTTCATCAGAGGGCCTTCTATCACATCTATGGGTTTTTGAAGCTTATTCCTGGCCTCTTCAACATCCTCCTCAATATAGTCGGTAATTCCCTTCACCAAAGAATATGAGAGCCTCTCATCAAATGTTTTTTCTCTCCACATCACCTTTTTTGATGATGTATTGTCCTCCTTTTCTTTGATGTTTGTTGCAAAGTTAAGCAATATTTCAGCGGCATCCTCTTTTCTGTTTAAAACAACTTCCTCCACTTTTTCCAGTAGCTCAGGATCAATGCTGTCATATACCTGTATCATGCCAGGATTCAGTATCCCCATATCAAGGCCTGCCTTTATGGCATGATAAAGGAATACGGAATGCATTGCCTCTCTTATAATGTTGTTTCCCCTGAAAGAGAAGGATATGTTGCTTATTCCTCCGCTGACCTTTGCATACGGAAGATTTTCCTTTATCCACCGTGTTGCATTTATAAAATCTACAGCATAATTATTGTGCTCTTGTATCCCCGTACCGATAGCAAGGACATTAGGGTCGAAAATTATATCCTCAGGAGGGAAATTTACTTTATTCACCAAAATGTCATATGCCCTTTTACATATGGCAGTTCTTCTTTCAAAAGTATCTGCCTGCCCTTCCTCATCAAAAGCCATAACCACTACGGCTGCATTATATTTTTTTATAAGGCTTGCCTGCCTTTTAAATTCATCCTCCCCAACCTTTAAGCTTATGGAATTTACAATGGGCTTACCCTGGATGGCTTTTAGGCCTGTTTCTAAGACCTCCCACTTTGATGAATCGATCATTACAGGAACCCTGGCTATCTGCGGTTCACTTGAAATAAGCTTTAAAAAGAAGTCCATTTCCTTCTTTGCGTCAAGCATTCCGTCATCCAAATTGACATCAATAACCTGAGCACCGTTTTCAACCTGATCCCTTGCAATAGACAAGGCTTCCTCGTATTTTTTTTCACGTATGAGCCTTGCAAACTTGAGAGAACCTGCAACATTTGTTCTCTCTCCTATATTTATAAAATTATTTTCCCTGTTTACCTTAACCGTCTCAAGTCCGCTGAATATTGTTTCCTTAATGACCTCAGATGCCGGCTTGGGCTTTATATCCTTTACGACCTTATATATGGCAGCTATATGTGCAGGGGTAGTACCGCAGCATCCTCCGATTATATTAACCCTGCAATCCTTAAGCATATCTTTCACCAGCTCCGCCATCTGCTGGGGAAGCTCATCATATCCTCCAAGGCTGTTGGGAAGACCTGCGTTTGGATGCACACTTACATATAGATCCTCCAACTTGGAAATCTGCTTCACAAAAGGCACAAGTTCTCTTGCACCAAATGAACAGTTGAGCCCGAAGCTTATCACATCCTGGCCCTTTAATGAACTCAAAAACCCTTCCAAAGTCATCCCCGAAAGTATTCTCCCGCTTTTATCGGCGATTGTCCCGGATATCATTATGGGGGTTCTCTTCCCTAAGATGCTTGCAACATTATCCGCTGCAAACAAGGCAGCTTTAGCATTTAATGCATCAAAGACGGTTTCTATAAGAAGAAGATCAACCCCACCTTCAACAAGCCCTTTTATTTGTTCTTCATATGCCTCAACCAGCTCATCGAAGGTTATATTTCTTAATCCTGGATTTTCCACATCAGGAGACAAGGAAGCCGTTTTATTTGTAGGCCCTATGGAACCTGCTACAAATCTGGGTTTTGAAGGATCTTTTAATGTATATTCATCAGCAGCCTCTCTGGCAATCCTTGCACCCATTATGTTTTGTTCATAAACAAGCTCCATAGCATCATAATCGGCTTGTGATATCCTGTTGGCATTAAAAGTATTGGTCTCGATAATATCTGCACCGGCTTCGAGATAATCCAAATGTATTTTTTTAATAATATCCGGTCTGACCAATGTCAGCATTTCATTATTGCCCTTTTGCGGTTTTGATATGCTTAAAAAACGTTCTCCTGTATAGTCAGAGGGATGGAGCTTCAATGCCTGAATACAGGTACCCATCGCTCCATCCAATAACAAAATTCTTTCTTTTAACAACTCTCTTATATCTTTCTTCATTTATCCGTCTCCTAAATTCAATGATAATGCACTTATTTTATCATTAAATTAAGTTTAAATCAATACACACAGTATAGAATAAAGGTAATTTTTGATAAAAATCAAATTATATATTTTCTCAAGATTCTTCAAATCTCTTTGCAACTACCTGCCAATCCACCACATTCCACCAGGCATCGATATAATCACCACGTCTGTTATTATACTTGAGATAATACGCATGCTCCCATACATCAAGTCCTAAAAGGGGACTAAGTCCGTCAGACAATGGAGTGTCTTGATTTGCGGTTGATACTACCGATAGTTTGCCGTCCTTATCCTTAACAAGCCATGCCCAACCACTTCCAAACCTGGTGAGTGCAGATTTTGCAAAACCCTCCTTAAAGCTGTCAAAGCTTCCAAAGGCTTCATCAATTTTCTTCCTAAGCTCACCTTGAGGTTCACTTCCATTACTTTGGGACATTGAGTTCCAAAACATAGTGTGGTTGTAGTGCCCTCCTGCATTATTCCTTACTGCCCAATACAAATCTTTCGGCAGAGTATCAAGGGAAGTGAGCAATTCATTGAGCGTCTTTTCCTGAAGCTCAGGATACTTTTCCAAAGCTCCATTGAGATTATTGACATATGCGGCATGGTGTTTTGTATGGTGAATTGCCATAGTTTCCTTATCTACATAAGGTTCTAAAGCATCGTATGAATACGGTAATTCCGGTAATTTATGTTTCATATTTATCTCCTCCTTCCAAATCGACTAAAGGATATATATTCAAGTATTCCTATATTTTTTATTAATTCAAAAAGTTTATATTTATATATAACCTTTTTGTTTACGCTTAATCATCTTTCTATCAATTTTATTTTTATATTAAATACGATTAAGCTTTTACATTTATCTATCGCAAAATTCCGGTAAAGCGTTCGTTATTTTGCTCTGCTAAATGTAAGATTAATAACGTATTTAATATAGGAATGATTAAATTAGGAATGACTAAAGAAATTCAGTATTCAAAATTTAAGAATATTTCACACTTATATTTTTCATTAAATTACAAACAATATTTATTGTAAAAAACTTTATAAAACATAAGCCGGGTGATCGCTAATTTTGAAAAAGAATATATCATTACTTCTAAAGATTTTTAGTATATTAGTTATTGGATTTTTTTTATTTGTTGTCCTTGGGAAATCGCCACAAACAAACAACGATAGTGCCAAAACCAATGATATGGATGTCTCCCAGGTTACTGAAACAACTTTGGTTTCAGGACCTGAAATCAATCTTCCCTGGGACTTTGAGCTGGAATTTATTAAATCCAAAGAAATAAACAACACACCTGTTTTAATGGGTGCGTACAGAACAGTCCTTAAGGATCCTCTGCCCGGTGAAGAATTCAATGTTCACCTGGCAGCAAGAATGCTCTGCGGCATTGTTTTGCAGCCTGGAGAAATATTTTCTCAAAACGGTACTGTAGGCCCCTATACTGAAGAGAGAGGGTTTCAAAGGGGTCCGACATATATCGGTTCAAAACTCACGACAACAATAGGGGGTGGTGTATGCAAGATCGCATCCACACTTTATAATGTATGTGTTTTAAGTAATCTAAATATTATTGAAAGGCATAACCACAGCATGCCGGTACCCTATGTCCCATATGGTCAGGATGCTACAGTATCTTACGGTGCAAAGGATTTAAAATTTAAGAATAACACAGAAGGTAACATTATGATTTGGGCACAGGGAATAGACAATGTATTGTATATGGGGTTCTATGGTATACAAGAGCCTCCTTCTATCAGCTGGAATCACGAAGTGTTGAAAAAGACTTCGGCACAAAAAATATATAAGATAAATCCATCATTACCTAAGGGATATGAGAAAGTACTAATAGATGGTATGGATGGGGCAACTGTAAAGTCTTCCCTTACCATTGAAGAAAAGGATGGCACAATAATAAAAAAGGAAATGGGTATAAGCAATTATTCGCCTTTCCCAACATTAATTGAAAAAGGTCCGTGATATGGTTTATATTCATAAATCAATCGGTCAATGGGGCATTTCAAAAAAATAATTTACCGAGATTTCACATCAAATACCAACAAATTATTTTTTTGGAATGCTTCTAATATATCTTTATTCTTTCGCCCTTCACTAAATATTTAACAAGGTGTGAACCTGTATCATTTTCCAATTTTCTTATAACCGATTCTAAAATCTTTACATTTTCATCAGTCATGTATTTAAATTTAACACCAACCTCATATGACAGCTCTCTATCCGATATTCTTATTATTTCTGCATCAAAATTGACAGCAGATATAGAATCAGTATTTAACTTAAAATTTAATGCGTATCTATCATTAATATCTCCAATGTTCTTCTTCGGTATAATCCCATAAAGTCCACCTAAACTCAAATCTTTTACATAGAACTTTATATCTTTTTTAACAGGATAATTATACTCATTAAAAACAGATATCTTTGAATACATATCAACATTATACCGTTTTGTTTCTCTTTTGTTGTCAAACCTGACATAGTTGTCTACATATATTCTTAAGTATGAAGGATAAATAAGACTGATATTGTTTATATTGCTCTCTACTATATACTCACAATCTATACTTTTTATCTTGCAGCATATAGGATCCCCCAACTGAATACTATAACTTTTAAACTCCTTTGGATAAGCAATATAAAGATATTTCCCATCTGTCTCCTGAACAAGACTTAACACCGAATCCGGAAAAATATCATGCTTTATACTCACTATTGCACCAGGCTTAAAAGGCAACTCCTCATCCTTTTTTTTGAACAGCTTGCTCATCTTAACATTAAAACCACTATACATAAAATCCCCCTATTGACATTAAAAAGTCAATTTCAAATATACCCCTAAAATATCATTTGATTATATATAACTTTTTTATCTAATTAATTATAATTTTAGCAAAGAGAAATGCTGCGGTCAATAAGCTTTCTTTGTTCAGTTTTGTCCAAATTGTACAGTTTTTTAGTAACAAAAAAATGCAAAAATATTTAAGAAAAAGATATAGAAAAAAACACTTTAAAAACCAGTTGATTTGTACTATAATATATATTACATTCATACAAAAGAAAACATATCCAAAAATTAAGTTTCATATGGATATTAATTAAAAGTGGCTTAAGCTGGGCTTATCACTTTTAAAAAATAAATTAAAATCAATAACTATTGGTTTTAATTTAATAATCTATTCATTTTTTCGATAGAAAATTTATATATTTATCCTTATCGATTAATGGGAGATTATTACCAATACTTAGTGTTATGGAGGTTTTCTAGTGAATAACAATTTTAGCATTACTGGTAATAGCAATAACATCAACACATCAGACTCAAAAAGCACCACCTATTTATCAAGATATATAAGCAATGAAAAAATATCGACCTTAAGCTGTCCCGACATCCTTGAAGATATACTAAAAAGTGCAGAAGAAGAAATAGTACATACTACAGGTATCAGTGGATTAAAAAAGCACCTTGATACTATGTTCAAAGTAGCTCCCTATCTTAAAAAAATAAATTACAAAAAACTAATACAAGAAAAAATTGACGGGCTATCGGACTTTTCTCGAAAAATATACAGAGAAGATATTGATCCGACAGTTTTAATTCCAATCATAAAAAAGCACAAATTCATAGTGCCTGTGCCTGCTTTTATTATTATCGGAACAATAGCAGCATTCAATATGACATCAGACAAAGAAACAATCCCGGTAAATTCCGCTTTGGAGTGTAAATCGGTTGTTTATAATTCAACAAATGAAATAGGTCCTATTATTGAAGAAAAAAAAGCATCATTAGATAGCCAAATTTTATCTAATTATAATTTTTACAGTTATTTCGATATATATTCTACAAATAATGCAAAAAATAAGGTTATAGATAAAAATGCATTAAACAGCATTCAATCTGCTTCTGCGAGTAGCACAAATACCAAAGCTGTAAGCACTGTCACAAATAAAAATGCTGTGTCAAAAACTGCCGGCAAAAGCATTCTTTCAAGGTCTTCAGAACAAAGGGAAAACATGGATGATATCATAAAAAACAGTATAAAGAATCTGCAAATGGTAGCAACAGCCTACGACCTTTCAGTAAAAAGCTGCGGAAAAAGTCCATCCCATCCTGCATACGGTATTACCAAAACCGGTACCAGAGCTACAATAGGCAGGACTATTGCCGTTGATCCCAAAATCATTCCATTAAAAAGCAAGGTATACATAGAATTTCCAGATGCATATAAAAATTTGAACGGCATTTATATTGCAGAAGATACAGGTAGCAAAATAAAAGGAAACAAAATAGACATTTTCTTTGGAGAAGACGCACCTGGAGATCTTACAGTAAATAAACTGGCACGAAAATTTGGACTTCAGCATGTAAATGTATATATTTTAGGTAATGATTAAGATAATAATTTAATTTATTTATTATATATTAATAACCCCCTAATATTTGCCTTAATTTTAAATGTTTTATTAAAAGTTATCTTTTACTATTTCTTATTATTATTTTATCGTTTATAATGTAACTATATTAGATCAAATTAATCTATTACAAATGTACCATGTAATGTATTAAAAGTGCAAATTCTAAATTTGGTTGAGTAAATGGTAAGAAATAGAGTTGTCACTTTTAATATGCACAGTTTAATTTGGTTAAAATAATATATAGATAAGGAATTGTTAAAGCTGATACAATTCATGGACAAGCACAATCCCTTTTGGTAACAATGAATTTTCAACTGACTTTTCGTTATCTATAGATATAATTTAAAAATGGGGGTAATTTATGAAGTCATCAAGAGTTTTTCTAATTTTAATGAGCCTTTTGGTAGTTTTTAACCTGGCAGCATGTTCATCACCAAAATTTTCCGATCCCGTTGCTAATATTGGTGAAGAAAAAATTACATCTGTTGAGTACAAGTTCTTTCTTGGACTGGTAAAGATGGATATGGAAAGTACAGGCGGCATTACCGAACAGAGTACAGATGATGAAAAGAAAGCATTTTGGGATGGTAAGGAAGGCGACGAGCCACGTAAAACAGTAGCAAAAAACAAAGCTATTGAAAAGCTTCAAGAGCTGAAGATACTTTTAATGAATGCAAAGAGCGAAAAGTATAAATTAGAAGAAGCTGATCTGAGCATAATAAAATCAACTATTGACCAGCTTATTCAGGAAGAAGGCAACGGCAAAAAAGAAGATGCCGACAAAGTAGTAAAAGAAAAGTTCGGTATATCCATTGATGATTATGAAGCAATATACAAGGATTACTATCTTGCCTACAACAGATATGCAACAGATGTAGTAAAGGGTATAACCATTAAGGAAGAAGATATCAAAGCCCTCTACACAAAGAACGAGCCTACCTATAATACTGAAAAGAGAACTGTTAAACATGTACTTGTTTTGACACAGGATGATACAGGTAACCCACTTGAAGGCGACAAGCTTAAAGAAAAGGAAAAGCTTGCCAATGACATTTTAAGTAGGGCTAAAGCAGGTGAAGACTTTGATGCACTTGTAAAGCAGTATTCTGAAGATCCAGGCTCAATAGATAAGAATGGGCAATATTCCTTTGAGAAAGGCCGAATGGTTCAGGAGTTTGAGAACTTCGCATTTAAAGAAGGTGTAAAAGAAGGCGAAATCGATATGGTTAAAAGCTCCTATGGATATCATATTATTAAGTTCATTAAAAACGGATCCACATATGAAGAAGAAAAGGAATTGCTAAAATCCGAGCTTCAGTCAGAGGCTATGAAAGCCAAGCTTGATAAGTGGAAAACTCAAAAGGAATTCGCTCTCACAAAAGATCAGGAAGCTATTGATAAGGTTGAATTTTAAATGGTATAATAAAAATGGAACTACACTTTGGTAGTTCCATTTTTTTAGGCATGTTAAACAATTTACTTACCCCATATAATTATAATGGAGGTAATTTTATTTTCTATTTACCGCAATATACCAATTTTTAAATTAAGTATGCCAAAGAAAGGAAATATCTATGAAAATGTTTGACTCACATGTCCACAGCTTATTTTCGGGCGATAGCGAAATGGATTTAAATACTGCTTGCACTGCCTCAATCGAAAAGGGTCTTGAAGGAATTGCATTTACAGATCACCTAGATATAGACTATCCGGATTATGATGAAAAATTTCTCATTGATTTTGAAAAGTACTCAACTGTAATGGATGAGCTTAAATCTCAATTATCTTCACGTTTAAATGTCTTAAAAGGTATAGAGGTTGGATTGCAGCCCCATGTACTTGATGCTACCGACGAAGTGGTAAATAAATACAGCTTTGATTTTGTAATTGCATCAATTCATATTATCGATGGCACCGATCCATATACAGGGGAATATTTCAAGGCTTATTCCGATAAGAATACTGCATTTACAAGATATTTGACGGAAATACTTCATGGTGTTGAAAACTTCCGAAATTATGATGTAATAGGTCATATAGGCTATATAAGACGTTATTGCAACTACGAAGATAACTCCTTAAAATATGATGATTATTGTGACATATTGGACAGTATATTAAAGGGAGTCATAGAAAAAGGAAAAGGAATCGAAGTCAACACCTCCGGTTATCGTACCTTGGGAACACCTATACCCGACCTTGATATAGTAAAGAGATATAGGGAGCTTGGGGGTGAAATAATAACAACAGGATCTGATGCCCACGCACCCGAACATATTGCCTATAACTTCAGCACAATAAAAAAAGCCTTATTGGATATAGGCTTTAATTATATTGCTCATTTTGAAAACAGGAAACCTGTATTTACAAAAATAACGTGATCTTTTGTTTTTATTCTATAACCCCTCCGCCTACAACAATATCCCCATCATAAAATACAACAGATTGACCGGGGGTTATAGCTCTTTGGGGAGTGTCAAACAAAACCTTGACTCTTCCTTCTCCTAATGGGCTGATTATTGCAGGTGCTTCCTTTGCAGAATATCTAACCTTTGCATTAACCCTCATCTCCCCTTCAAGCTCTTCTATTGAAATAAAGTTAATATCAAATGCAGTAAGAGTATTTCTAAACACCTGGCTTTCATCACCCAGTATAACCTGATTTTTGGGAACATCAATTCCAACAACATACATTGGCCTTCCAAAGGCTATTCCAAGACCCTTCCTTTGCCCTACGGTATAGTGTACTATACCTTTATGCCTGCCTAAAATATTACCTTCTATATCTACAAAATTTCCGGGTTTTATTTTATCCCCGTTCTTTTCCTCAATAAACCTTCCGTAATCATTGTCCTCCACAAAACATATCTCCTGGCTGTCAGGCTTTGATGCTACGGCCAACCCAATATCCTTTGCCATTTCCCTTACCCTTTCCTTGGTGTATTCACCAATGGGCATCAGGGTATGGGCCAGTTGATCCTGTGTCATTGTATATAGTGCATAGGTCTGATCCTTTGCCGTTGTTGCAGATTTTTTTAAAAGATATCTTTTTCTATGGGCATCATATTCTATTTTAGCATAGTGACCTGTAGCTATATAATCTATTCCCATTGATTTGGCTTTTCCAAGCATCTCTTCAAACTTCACATATCTATTACAGGCTATGCACGGATTTGGAGTTCGTCCACATATATATTCATCAACAAAATAATTAATGACTTTTTCTTCAAAAATACCCTTGAAATTCATAACATAGTATGGTATTCCAAGTTTATTTGCAACCCTTCTTGCATCATCAACTGCGGACAAGGAGCAACAGCCCCCCTCACTCTTTTGCCTGTCTTCGTCCATATCAGGCCAAATCTGCATGGTAACCCCTATTACATCATAACCCTTTTCCAAAAGACAAGCGGCTGCTACAGAACTGTCAACACCGCCGCTCATACCCAACATTACCTTTTTCTTTCCCATTTTAGCGTAAGCTCCCTAAATATCATTCTTCATCGTCTTCATTGAATTCATGATCATGGTCATGGTGTATATCGTCACAACGTCTCCCACAAGCAGTGGCACAATCACATTCGTCAAGAAGCCCATTTTTTCTCTTATAGTCTTCAATTGCTGCCCTTATAGCTTCCTCTGCAAGGTTTGAACAGTGCATCTTTGCTGGGGGAAGCCCATCTAACGCTTCTGCAACAGCTTTATTTGTAATTTGTAACGCCTCATCAACGGTTTTCCCAACAACAAGTTCAGTAGACATACTGCTTGTTGCAACAGCAGCTCCACAGCCGAAGGTCTTAAATTTAGCATCCACAATAATATTGTTTTCTATCTTAAGATACATTTTCATTATATCTCCGCATTTGGCATTACCCACTTCACCAATACCATCAGCATTTTCAATTTCACCAACATTTCTAGGGTTCATAAAATGATCCATAACTTTTTCACTATACATTTACATTACCTCTTTTCACATTTTCATATAGCGGTGACATTTCCCTAAGCCTTTCCACAATAACGGGAAGCACCTCTAAAAGCTTGTTAACGTCCTCATCAGTATTGTCATCACCAAATGTAAGTCTTAATGATCCATGAGCTATTTCATGGGGTAATCCGATTGCCAAAAGCACATGTGACGGATCTAACGACCCTGATGTACAAGCAGACCCGCTTGAAGCTGCAATTCCCTTCATATCAAGCATCAATAACAGGGACTCACCTTCAATAAACTGGAACGAAAAATTCGCATTGCCCGGCAGCCTCTTCTCTCTGTGCCCGTTTAGTTTCACAAAGGGTATATTCTTCATTACTTCATCAATAGTTCTATCCCTTAAGGCCATGATCTTTTTGTTGTATTCATCCAAATTAGCTGTTGCCAACTCAATCGCCTTTCCAAATCCCACAATAGCCGCAATGTTTTCTGTACTTGCTCTCCTACCTCTTTCCTGAGCACCTCCATGCATGAAAGAAACAAGTTTTACACCCTTTCTTATATAAAGCCCGCCTACACCCTTAGGTCCATAAAACTTGTGGGCTGACATTGACATAAGATCAATATTCATGTCCTTAACATTTATAGCTATATTGCCTATGGCCTGTACAGCATCAGTGTGGAAATATATACCTTTTTCCCTTGCCAGCTTGCCAATTTCTGCAATAGGTTGAATCGTTCCTATTTCGTTATTCGCAAACATAATTGTGATCAGTATTGTATTAGGCCTTATAGCTTCAGCAACTTGCTGAGGTGTAATAAGTCCGTTTTCATCAACGGGCAGATAAGTCACCTCAAATCCATCATTTTCAAGGTACTGGCATGTATGGAGGACTGCATGATGCTCAATATTTGTAGTTATGATATGATTGCCCTTTGACTTGTTCCCATAAGCTACGCCTTTAATAGCCCAGTTGTCAGCCTCAGTACCGGAACCTGTAAAGAATATTTCCCTTGCCTGTGCACCAATAGCACCGGCAACCTTTTCCCTTGCCTCTTCTATAGCTTTTTTCGATTCTCTTCCAATGGTATATATGGAAGAAGCGTTGCCGAATTTTTCTGTAAAAAACGGAAGCATTGCCTCAACAACCTGAGGTTTAACATAAGTAGTTGCTGCATGGTCCATATATATAAATTTTTCTCCCATAGCACTTTCTCCTTAAACTTTATTATTTTATCTTTTCCCATAATAAATATATGTTAAACATTTATTGACTCTGATTATGCATGAATCCCTTTATCAAATAAAGTACATTATATTGTCATTTTTGTTCAATCTGTGGTACTCATCAATAAGATTCTGAAGGGAGATGGAATCAACCACCTGATTTACCCCATCCATCATCTTTTCCCATATCATTTTTGTCACACAGAAACTGTACCTATCACATGGTGAATCATTATACTCACTAACACAACTTACAGGTGCAAGAGAACCTTCTAATGCCCTTAGAATAGCACCTACCGATATTTTATCAGGTGAATCCGCAAGTATGTATCCCCCTTGTGCCCCCCTAACACTTTTTACAAGGCCTTCTTTACGAAGGCAGGCAAACAACTGCTCAAGATAATTTTCAGATAATTCCTGCCTGTCAGCTATACTTTTAAGAGAGATGTTACCCTCAGAACTATGAAGAGCAAGATCAAGCATAGCCTTAACGCCATATCTTCCCTTTGTCGATAGCTTCATATTTATGTCCTCCAATCCCAAGTAAATTACTTGGGTTTCTTGTATTTAGATTAGCACTTTGGATATAATTAGTCAATACATTTTTTATTAATTATTATGCCCAAATTCCCTATTCTTCGTTTTTCCTTTCTATATTGTTAAAATATCTTCTCAATATAAACCAATATGACAACGCAACAACAACATATATAGTAAGACTTTCAACCATATAAAAATGTATAAAGAGTATATTTATCAATAATAAAACAAATCCAGCCAGTAAAGCCCAGGCAACAACTCTTTTCATTTTATATTCTCCTCTCATTGCATGTTTTATTAATGTAATCTCAGTTTTCCTTTTTTCTGTTTTTCCACCTGTCAAGCCATTCCTTAATCTTAGCTTCATAACCGTTAGCTGTAGGTTCATAATAAATAGTACCTTTCATTTCCTTCGGAAGGTACTCCTGATCCACTATATTGCCCTGATAATCATGTGCATACTTGTATCCTTGCCCATATCCCAAATTCTTCATTCCATTAGCCGGAGCATTTCTCAGGTGCATAGGAACCTCCCCTGTACGTTTGGAAGAAACATCACTTAACGCTTTTCCTATAGCTTTGTAGCTTGAATTTGATTTTGGACTTGTGGCTACCATAACTGCAGCATGTGCCAGAATGATCCTCGCCTCAGGCATACCTATCATCCTTACTGCCTCGGCGGCGGCTACAGCCACCTGAAGTGCCATAGGATTAGCCATTCCAACATCTTCCGATGCACATATTATTATTCTTCTTGCTAAAAAAACAGGGTCTTCTCCCGCATATATGGCTCTGGCAAGATAAAATACGGCTGCATCGGGATCACTGCCCCTCATGGACTTGATGAATGCACTTATATTATCATAATGACTCTCTCCGGACTTATCAAAGGTAATGTGCTTTTTTTGTACACACTCTTCAATTGTTGCCAAACTAATATGAATTATTCCATTCTCATCCAGTCCGGATGTAAGAACAGCCAATTCTATTGCATTTAAAGCAGTCCTCGCATCACCATTGCTTATTTGTGCCAGGTAATCTAGTGCATCATCATCCAGTTTTACATCAAAGTTACCCAAACCCCTCTCTTTATCCTTTAATGCATTTAATATTATTTTTTTAAGGCTCGCCTCCCCCAGTGGCTTTAGCATAAAAACCGAGGACCTGGAAATTAAGGCCTTATTCACTTCAAAAAACGGATTTTCGGTAGTTGCACCAATAAGCACAATTGTTCCGTTTTCCACATATGGAAGCAAAGCATCCTGCTGTGACTTATTAAACCTGTGAATTTCATCAATAAACAAAACAGTCTTTCCTGAAGGATTTAGTATGGGGTTTTGCGTATCCTGAGCTATTCTTTTAATGTCTGCAACGCCTGAAGTTACAGCATTAAGCTTCTCAAACCTGGACTTTGTAGTAGAAGCAATAATTCTTGCAAGGGAGGTTTTCCCTGTACCGGGAGGTCCATACAATATAATTGAAGATATTCTATCTGCCTTAATCATCCTGTAAAGAAGCCGTCCTTGCCCCACTATCTCCTCCTGCCCGAAAAACTCATCTATTGTTCTTGGACACATCCTGTATGCAAGGGGTTCCTTTTTATCTTTTAAATTATCTTTTGAGTTTTCTTTTGTATGTTCGTTTGAATTTTCCATTGATATATCCCCTTTCATATCAGAGTACAAAATCATGAAACAATTAAATTTCCCTAAACATTAACAAGACTCAGGACATCCCTGAGTCTTGAAATGTATTCCTATGAAAATATTTTTAATATAAAGGATATTTACCGCAAAGAGTATTAACCCTATTAATTACCTTTTCCTTTGAGTTTTCAAAGTCTGTAAGAGTCATATGAATAAGCTCTGCAATCTCTTTCATATCCTCTTCCTTCATACCCCTTGAAGTAACAGCAGGAGTACCAATTCTTATTCCGCTTGTTATGAAAGGACTTTGTGTATCAAAAGGTATTCCGTTTTTATTTACTGTTATAAATACCTCATCAAGCATAAACTGTGCTTCTTTACCTGTAACATTAATATTTCTTAAATCTAAAAGCATAAGGTGATTGTCTGTTCCGCCTGAAACGATGTTGAGTCCTTTATTCATAAGGCTTTCTGCAAGAACCTTTGCATTTTTAACAACCTGATTCTGATAAGTCTTGAATTCTTCTGTCATTGCCTCTTTAAAGCTAACAGCCTTAGCGGCTATAACATGCATTAAAGGACCGCCCTGAAGGCCTGGGAAAACTGCCTTATCAATCATCTTTGCATATTCTTCCTTACAAAGGATCATACCTCCGCGAGGTCCCCTTAAAGTTTTATGAGTCGTAGTTGTAACAAAATGTGCATGGGGAACAGGATTTGGGTGTATACCTGCAGCTATAAGCCCTGCTATATGAGCCATATCCACCATGAGATATGCTCCAACTTCATCGGCAATTTCTCTAAAGGCCTTAAAATCCAATTCTCTCGGGTATGCACTTGCTCCAGAAACAATCAATTTAGGTTTGTTTTCCTTAGCAAGTTTTCTTAATTCTTCATAATCTATTCTAAAATTGTCGTTTCTTACTCCATAAGGTACTATTTTGTAGTATTTACCCGATATATTAACAGGGCTTCCATGGCTCAAATGTCCTCCATGTGCAAGATTCATACCCAGTACAGTGTCACCTGGCTCTAAAACTGCAAAGAATACTGCCATGTTTGCTTGTGCTCCTGAATGAGGCTGCACATTCGCATGCTCTGCTCCAAATATTTTTTTAGCCCTATCGATTGCCAGCTTTTCAACTTCATCAACAAATTCACAGCCGCCATAATATCTTTTTCCTGGATATCCTTCTGCATATTTATTGGTGAGCGGTGTTCCCATAGCCTGCATAACCGCATTGCTAACAAAATTCTCTGATGCAATAAGCTCTATCTTGTTCCTTTGACGGCCAACCTCGTCATTAATGGCTTTTGCAACTTCCGGGTCAATTTTCATAACTTCTTCAATATTGTACATAAAAATCCTCCTAAACATTTATAAGTAAACATATTTAAATTTCCATAAAACCACAAACTTCCCACAACATTCATAGGCATTAAAAAAAGCCAAACCTGCATGATTTGACCTCTGAAATCAAGTATTGTACTCTTAACTCTGTCCTTTTGCCTGAGAGATTATTCCCACATTTCGTGGTGAACTTGCCCCTTCGGCGCCTTGACGGTCTCTCCAGAGGTGCGTCCTGTTATAGTCTTTTTACCTGAAAGTGCTGCTTCTTCGGTGTACCTGCATATATGGAGCTTTAGCTTGATCATCCATATTGCATAGCATCTCTCCCATAACACTCATCCGCAATATTATTATCAATTTTTATCAATGTTTTTCAACTATTGTCAATTATCAATATTTACGACTAATCACTACCAGTTATTCCTAATCAACATGCTAATATATTAAGCTCTCAAAATCACTTTATAATCTGTTTGATAACCTTAAAATACTGCCTGCCATTAATTAATTATAATAACAAAAATAAATCATGTCAATTAAATGACAAAATTTTTGTCTCTATCAAATTGCAGTTAATCATGCAGCATAACTTCTCTGATATAAGTACAGGGGGGCCTTTAGCCCCCTTATTTTTATATTTAAGTTATCCATATTTTTTATGTTTAATTTTATGTTTCATTTTATTTTTAAATTTATTTTTAATTTTATGTTTTTTACAATATTGATTTTCTACATTTTTACTTTCTGTATTTATCAATTATCCTTTACAGTTGAGAAGTAGGTGTCAAAATCCTTTACTATTCCACCAAACTGCAACAATATCTGCCTTAACTGGGTATATTCCCATTTTGAGATCTTATGAGCATTTTTTTCTATATATCCTCTTATTGCAGGCAATGCCTTTCTATCTCCATAAACTCCTAGTGCATTTGCTTCAATGAACTTATATTCGCTTTCTTTAAAGTATTTTTTTAATAGATTATAATAATTATCCGATCTATTCTTTGCACCAATCCTCGCAAGACAAACCAGCAAGAATCTATATATTTGACCTTTCTTATCACTATCGTCAATAGTACTTACAATTTTTTCAACAGCCGGCTCACCAATTGCCTGTATTGCGTTCATAACTGAAGTTAATGTATTGGCATCAGTTTTTGGGTTTTCCATTTGAGATACTAAATTGAACAAAGGATCTATTAATTTTTCATCTGCAATAATTTCTGCAGCATGAATCACAGCCTTTTGTCCAAATTTAATGCATTTTTGCTCGTCCAACTCAATGGAATTTAACATTGAAACCAAATCATCCAAAAACTTATCTGCATTATCCTTTAAATGCTTTGCAAGTCCATTTGGTATAATACCTGCGTTTTCCACTTCAAAAGCAATAAATAAATCGATTATATCAGACAAGGTATTTAACGAGGAAAAATATTCAATAGGAGTCATCCCGTCTATCTCATTATAGCTGATATTTTCCCAGGCATTCATAACCTCATAAGACTCGAGAACTGCATCAGACACTAATTTTGTATATGCATCATCGTAAGTATTATTTTTTATTGAAGCTTGAAGATACTCCTCATTTTCCTCCTGAAATTTTTTTGCGTGTTTTTTTAATTCACCAGACAAACTCTCAGATACAAATTTATGCTTCTCGTTAGTTACTATCATTCCTACACCTCATTAATAAAGTTTATTAATTCCAAATTATTTTTAATTATAACATATATATATTAAAAGTGCTATTACATAAAAAATCAACATTAGCTTTACATTTCGGTCAAACAACCAACATTTCAATGTAACTTACAAACTAAATTAAATACGATTAATCTTTTACATTTATCTATCGCAAAATTCCGGTAAAGCGTTCGTTATTTTGCTCTGCTAAATGTAAGATTAATAACGTATTTAATATAAATAATAGATTTATGGCTTCAAATTCATATAAATTTTCTTATTTTCTTAATATTTTTATTATTCCTTAATAAAATACTAAAGGATACTTTTTATTAAGGTAAAAAATGTGATAACCATTATTTTAATTACATTTATTGTATTAATTGCAATATTATTGATCGACAAACCAATTATGATAAAACTCGTAAGCCCCCTTACATTACCGCTATTTTGCATAACATTTATATTTGCCCTTGTATTTTACCCGAAAACCTCAGTATCTTCTGCTCTAAAAGGTATAAATATATGCCTGAACATAGTTTTTCCTTCATTGTTTCCTTTTTTGGCTGCATCGGAGCTTTTGAACAAAACAAGCTTCATAAAAGCAGTTGGAATTCTTTTAGAACCTGTTATGAGACCGCTTTTTAATGTACCGGGCTGCGGTTCTTTCGCTGTCGCCATGGGCATAACAAGCGGTTATCCCATTGGTGCAAAAATTACTGTAGACCTTAGAAATTCGGGCCAAATTTCTAAGCAGGAAGGTGAACGGCTTTTGGCATTTACAAATAATTCAGGTCCCCTCTTTATAGTAGGTGCAGTTGCTACAGGAATGTATGCCATGCCGCAGTTAGGCTTTTTTCTTCTGACATGCCATATTCTATCAGGAATAACCGTGGGACTTTTATTCAAACATTACTCCTATAAAAAAATCAAATCACCCAAATATAATAACACAAACAAAAAGTCCAGGAATAATAGTCTTAAAAAAAACCTGGACCGTTTTAAAAATGAACTTTTTAAAAATACCACCGGCTCTTTGGGAACACTGTTTGGAGATGCAATAAAAAACTCGGTTCTGGTTTTATTGTCAATAGGTGGATTTATAACATTTTTCTCCGTCCTAATCAATTTGCTGATAGAAACAGGTATATTAAATGCAATTTCAATACCGCTTACATATGTATTATCCTTTGCAGGATTGACCAAAGAAGCTGTTTATTCTTTGATATGCGGCTTTTTTGAAATAACAACAGGATCAAACATGATAGCCAATACAGGAAACATTCCTTTTTCACTAAAACTTGCCCTATCTAGCATGATAATAGGCTGGGCAGGCTTTTCAGTTCATTCCCAGGTCTTAGGAATAATATCCCGGTCAGATCTGAGCATAAAGCCCTATCTTGTTGGCAAATTATTCCATAGTTGCATTGCCGCCATATACACATTTATTCTGTATAAATTGGCAGGCAACTTATTTAATATAGAAAACGAAGTCATAGCTTCATTTGAAAGAGTAGTACCATTAAACTGGCTCGATTCATTTCTTTATTCATTCAAAATACTGATTTGTTTAATCATTTGTATAATTTTTATATACTGTTTACTAAGGCCTGCTTATAAAAAACCATGAAATTATTTTTCTACCTTATACACTCTTTTCATATATTTTCTTCAGCTCTTCTCCAAGTTTTTCAAGCTCTTTAAATGAATTATCGATGGAGCTTAATATCCCATTCTGATTCTCTATTGATGCCAATACTTCCTGGGTTGATGCTGCACTTTCCTCCGATATACTAGCAACAGACTCAATCCTGTTATACATCATACCAAAACCACTTCTTACTCCATCAAAGCTCATACCTGCATTAAATATTTCTTTCTGTGAATTTTCCGCATCTTTTCTATAGAATTCAAAATATCCTTTAATATCTTCAATAATATTATTCCCTTCACCAACAGCTTGAAAGCCTTTTTCGGCTTCAGTGTATGCAGTTGAAATCTTTCCGCTCATATTTTCAAGCTTTGAAGCTATTTCCCTTGCTGCATTATCGCTTTGCACTGCAAGTTTCCTTATCTCATCGGCTACAACAGCAAAGCCCCTGCCGCTTTCTCCTGCTCTTGCAGCCTCAATTGCTGCATTTAAAGCAAGAAGATTTGTTTGATCCGCTATCCCGCTTATTAATTCTAGAAACCCTGTAATATCCTTCATACTTTCCCTTAATATGCTTACCGCAGATAGAGATTCCGATACAGCGGAATTCAACGTACGCATCTGAGAATACATCATTTCAATTTTTGCAATTCCGCTTTCAACTCTTTCAAGCATTCCGTCCGAAATACTGTTTATATTTTGAGATGCTGCACCTGCTTGATTTACATTTTCCGAAATATCAACTGCTTTATACATGATTTTATTAATGTCGTCTGCCTGCTGCTGTATTCCATTTGCCATTTCCTGCATAGCTCTCTGTATATTATCGCTTGATTTTATCAGGCCATGTAAATTTTCTTTCGAAGTGCTTATTTTTGAAAAAAGTTCATTGATATTATTTCCCATAACATCTAAAGTGTCTTTAAATTCATTTACAGACACTTCAGATTCATCCTTTTTATCGGCAACACTTTTTCCCGGTTTGGATAGAAAGTAAACAACCGAAGCAAATACATTGAATAATACCACTACTGCCACAAATTTGCCAAAACTATCACCAATAAAGCTTTTTGAAATAAAAACATATTCCAATACTAAAAACAAATTTGCGGTTGCCACATTTATAAGATAATTTCTCTTTTTGAAAAATGGAAATCTTTCTTTTCTTTTTTCATCATTGCCCTTTTCGCTTTCTTTCATGACAGCACCTCCAAGGTATTGACTATCTGCATAAAGATTAATATTAATTTACATTTGGTAAAGATACACCAAACAATTCATGAGGTTTACAATAGACAAATGTATAAATTAATTGATTTTTATCTAAAAGTCTATCGTCAATTTCGTTCAATTTATTAATAAATAAAAATATTATTTTTTAACTTCCCATATTAAAACAATTACATAGAACATCCGAATGTCATATTTTTTTCTATTGTAAAAAGGTAGAAGCAAGTCATCTCAAAAACTTACTTCTACCTATGGAACAAAAATCACTTACCCTTGTGAGCATGAGTTTTCTATATTAAATCTTGTCAGCTATTTTAAACCTTGTAATCACTTCAATAAGGCCTTCACTGCCTTCTTTAACACCCTTGGCTGCATCAGCAACAGCATTGGATTTCATAAGCACAGTACCAACATTACGAGCTATGTTTGTTGTTCCTTCAGCTCCCTGATTTGTGGCTGATGTAACCTCATCAATAGCCTTCATCATGTTATGAATGGAAGACAACAATTCTTGAGAAGTTGCACTAAAATCCAAAATCATATCGCTTATATTAGAGGCATCATTATTATATTGAACTGCAGCCTCCATCATTAAATCATAGTCCTCTTTGACGCTATGTGACACGAAATTCAGTAGTCTTCCTGAGCTTTCAGACAAGTTAGACACTGACTTCTTAACCACATCAATCATGGCTTGTATTTCAACTACTGTATTTTTTGAGTCCTCAGCCAGTTTTCTGATCTCCTCTGCTACCACTGCAAAGCCCTTCCCTGTTTCCCCTGCCCTTGCAGCTTCAATAGCAGCATTTAGAGCCAACAGATTCGTTTGAGCCGAAATCTCGAGAATAGCATCAGATAATACTGTAATTTTTTCAACAGAGTTTGACTCATCAATAGCATTTTTAAGCATATCCTTTTCCTTCTCTATAACTTCTTTTGCATTTTTCTGAGTTATAGAAAAATTTTCTTTTAACTTTTCTGCCCTTACTCTTATTTCATTAGATATGAATGTGCCATCCTGAGCCTTATTTGTTATCTGGCTAATTGCATTTTCAATATCCTGTGATGTAGCATTCATTTCCTGGGTAGAAGCTGCTGTTTGCTCCATACCGGCTGATAATTCCTGAGTTGTTCCCACCACTTCCTCTATAAGTTCTTGAAGTGAGGTGATCTCGCCATTAACCTTAGAAACAGTATCAGCCGAATTTTTTGACTTAGTGTTAACCTCAGCCAACATATTTCCTATGGACCGGACCATATTATCTAGAGATTTTAGGATCATCCCGGTTTCATCCTTCAATGCCAAGTAACTTTCAGGTATTTTTACAGTAAAATCTCCCTGAGATACTACATTAATCAATTGTGCCGATACTTCTATAGGCTTTGATATCCTCTTTCCAATAATATAAGAAATTATGCAAATCAAAATACATGTTAAAATTGACGAAAGTACAATTATAAGTATTTTGGATTTTATCTGTTTATTCAAGATATTAGATTCATTATTGACCAATGTATTTATATCATCTATGTAATTACCTGTACCAATAACCCAGCCAAAAGGCTTAAATTCCATAGAATAAGCTCTTATAGGCAAAGGAACACTTCCATCATTTTTTGATAAGTAATAGTCTGTAAAGCCTCCGCCTTTTTGTGCATTTTCTATTATTTCCTTTATAAAATAATTACCTTTTGAATCCTGAAGGTTTAATCTGTTTTTGCCTTCAGATTCACTGCCATTTAATACAACATTGGTGCCATCAACAGTATCTACCCAAAAACGCCCTTCTTCTCCATACCTTATATCTCTAACAATTTCCTCTGCTGTTTTTTTTGCTTCGTTAATACTCTTTCCCTGTTTTTGTGCATCATCAAGGTATTTTTCAAGCATGCTTGTAACATTCTGAACCTGGGCCTTTATCATTTGGTCATAATCCTTTTTCAAGTTAACTTCAAGCTCCGTTAAAAAGGCTCTTTGTCCCATAATCATGGATATAGCTGACATAATACCAAATATTATAGTTATGGTCAGTGAAGTACAAACACTAAATACAATGATCCTATTCCTTATCTTTTTCAAATTAACACCCCCTCTTATCGTGTACTAGTTACTAGTTACCAATAGGGTTTAATCACTTTTTACAAATTATTTAACAAACAGTATTTATTAAATATTATTGCCACCTTGCAATAAGTCATGAATATATAATGAGTTGTCCTCTACATTATCTGATTTTTCAAACCTAACACCATATTCACAAACACCTTCATCTACTTCAGAATATTTGCTCCACATAACGTCACATTTGACAAAATAACTCCCTATAACCTTTACAAAAAGTCTTGGCAGCTCTATATACAAGCTGTCACATGGATAATAATTGCTGCTCTTTATCATTGCTCCGCTTCCAGAAATGTTAACCAGACTTGCTTTTTCCCAATCTGATTCATTGTCAGATATCATAATAGGGTAATCATACATGTTATACCTTACACTCTTTCTTCTTTCATCCATATCTTATCACCCACAAATTAATATTTTTACTACATGTATGCTAAAATTTTCAATTGTATAGCCTGTTATTATTTTCGTAATAATTGTTAAATTACTTAACAACATAAATAATATTTTTATAGATTAATTTAAAGAAATTTCAAAGTAAGATTATAGCAATAAAAATATGCATCAAAAACTATTACTTATATTAAATACGTTATTAATCTTACATTTAGCAGAGCAAAATAACGAACGCTTTAACGGAATTTTGCGATAGATAAATGTAAAAGATTAATCGCATTTAATATAGATAGGGATATTTATCAAAATAATATCTAATATTTTACAGAAATGTATTTATCAGAAAATCAAGGAGCCATCTCAAAACACACTTAATCCACTTCATATTGCACCTGATTATAAAAGTCCGGACAATATAAGTTAGTCATACATGTTGTTTTTCAACAGCCCCTATTATCATTTTTATTAATAATATAATACTCATTGCTATATTAAATACGTTATTAATCTTACATTTAGCAGAGCAAAATAACGAACGCTTTAACGGAATTTTGCAATAGATAAATGTAAAAGATTAATCGCATTTAATATAACATTAATGTATATTAAAAATGTTTACTCTGCTGAATCTTCTTTGTTCCTTTAGCCAAAAACTGACTGTACTTGAAAAAATTATCATAACCGCTTGTCTTCTCCGTACCTGATTTCAATCTTAAAAGAACATCTTTATCATTTTGAGTAAGCCTGACATACTTACTTTTCTTGGGTTTTATCATTCTTACACCTCCTAATAGGTATATAATAGAAAACAATATATTATATACCTAAATTAGATACATATTACTTTCAACTCTATAAAATACTCTACAAAAACAAATAACAGTTTACTTTTATAGTATGTGAAATTTAAAAACTTCTATTATTTTTTTGATATAAATAAAAAAGAACCCAGATATTTGGATTTAGAATATTTCGTCTTTAATTCTGAATCCTGAATTCTGTGGTTCTGAAACTCTTTATTTCATTCCCGAATGTTCCTAAGAACACTTTCAATAACACTTAAACTATAGCCTCTATGTCTTAAAAAATTATATACTTTTTTGATTATTTTATCATCACTTAAATCGCATTTACCAAACTTTTTTCTGAACAGGCCCTCCGCAACAGCATGCTCATCTATATCCATCTTATCTAAGACCTCACTAATGATAGAGTCCGATATACCTTTATTCTTAAGTTCAAACCTGAGCATTTTTATAGATTTAGGTCTAAGTTTACACCTGTCATGTATAAACTTACTGGCGTATAGCAAATCATTGATATACCCCATTGCCTTCAACTCTTCTATAACTTTTAGAACTGTGCTCTCATCATATCCCAAATCATTAAGACGAGTATATATTTCCTTCTCACCTCTTAATTTCAGCGATACAAATCTGATTGCAACGGATTTGGCGTTTCTGTAATTTATTTGATGATTTATATAATCAAACTCTTCTTTTGTTATTTCATCTTTGTCATACAGATTTAACCTTAGATACTCCTCTTCAGAAACTACCAAAGAATATTTGCCGTCTATACTTAATATAACATTATCTTTATTTCTTTTAATATCAGTTATAACCATCTTGTCACCTGTCACATTCCCAGAAAAACTCAGGCTTATAATTGTAAAAAGGGCTTCTATAAGAGCAGCCCCAAAACACCTTTTAAGTCATGTGGAAAATATAACTTCCCGAATAATTTAAAGTTTTATACATCGTCTTCAAGCATTTCGTCATCATCAGTTTCTACAAAATTTTCTATATTTTTGCTCACTGTTATGCTTAAGCTTTCTCTTATCTTAGCTTCTATTTCACTTAAAAGCTCTTTGTTTTCTTTCAGAAACTGCTTTGCATTTTCTCTTCCCTGCCCTATTCTCTGTCCATTATAAGAAAACCAGGCTCCACTCTTGCTAACAATATCCAAATTGACTCCAACATCAAGGATATTGCCCTCTTTTGATATACCTTCTCCATAAACTATATCAAATTCAGCTTCTTTAAATGGTGGTGCCACCTTATTCTTAACAACTTTTACTCTGGTTCTGTTCCCCACCATATCACTGCCTTGTTTTATAGTTTCAATTTTTCTTACATCCAGCCTGACCGATGCATAGAATTTTAAAGCCCTACCTCCAGGAGTAGTTTCCGGGTTACCAAACATTATGCCCACTTTTTCTCTCAACTGGTTAATAAAAATTGCTGTGGTCTTGGATTTGCTTATAACACCGGCAAGCTTTCTAAGTGCCTGAGACATAAGTCTCGCCTGCAAACCAACATGTGAATCTCCCATCTCACCGTCTATTTCAGCTTTTGGAACTAATGCAGCAACAGAGTCAATAACTATAACATCAATAGCTCCACTCCTTACAAGTGCTTCAGCTATTTCTAAAGCTTGCTCTCCTGTATCCGGCTGAGATACTATAAGGTTATCTATATCAACACCTAATTTCTTTGCATAAACAGGGTCCAAGGCATGTTCAGCATCTATAAAAGCAGCTTCCCCACCAGCTTTTTGAGCCTCTGCTACAATGTGAAGTGCAACAGTTGTTTTACCGGATGATTCAGGGCCATAAACCTCAACGATTCTTCCACGCGGAACACCACCAACACCTAAAGCTATATCCAAGCCTAATGCACCTGTCGGTATTACTTCCACATTTAAATGGGTATTTTCACCCAATTTCATAACAGCACCCTTGCCGAATTGCTTTTCAATCTGACCTAACGCCATCTCCAGAGCTTTTTTCTTATCCATTAATTATTCCTCCTTGCAGAACATGTCGAACATCCGTTCTATTTCATTATATAACATTATTTTTAATGAGTCAATAATTATTGTTTTCTCTCCTTGAAAATATTTTCAATTTTATTTATTTTTATTAAAATTATTAGAATCTAAAGAGCTTTCCTATCCTCATTTTTATAGTATTCACAGCATTCTTTGCTTCATCGATTTTTAGTATATATGCCGATGCAAAATAAATTGATGCCCCAATAACCACATAAGCAGCCAAAATAATGAACTGCATTATCTTAGAAAAAGCAGAAATCTGTACAATGCCGTTTATTGCAAAAAGAGCTGCTCCCATTAGAAGTGCAGAAGGAATAACCTTTACTATAAACTGCATTAGCTTTTCCAAATAAATTCCTTTCATTTTCCTATTTAGAACTGACATCAGCAAAAATGCATTTACAGTACTTGCAACTGAATAAGCAAGTGCCATTCCTGCGACTCCTAACGAAGTATGCCTAAGAATGTAACTTAATACAATATTTAGCAAAATAGTTACTATTCCTATAAAAAGAGGTGTCTTAGCATCATTATTCGCATAAAATGCTCTGTTTAACACAGTTACTAAAGACTGGGTTATGAGAGCTATGGAGAAAAACATTAAAATATTACCTGCATTTAATGCTGCAGCATCACTAAACTTATTGGACAGCTTAAAAATAGAAATAACAGGATCCTTTAACACCACAAAAGCAACTGAAGATGGCACTGTCAGAAAAAGAACCGTCTTTAAGCCTTTTAAAAGAGTGTTTTTGTACTGTTCAATTTCTCCTATTGCCAAATTCGCCGAAAGCATTGGGAGCATGGCTATTCCCATGCCCTGGGCAAAAACACCATATGGCATTTGCCATATCCTATCTGCTGTCTGAAACGCAGTGACATTACCTGTCCCGAAAAATGGGACAAAAAAGGTGGTTATAATGATATTGATCTGAACAATTGAAGATGAAGCCAAAGAAGGTACAGCCAAAGAAAACATCTTTTTAAAGCCTTCATGCTTCCAAAAAAAAGCCAGTCTGTAGAACTTAAAATTTCTAAACCCAAAGCAAAACTGGAATAGAAAATAAATTATGGAGCTTGCCATAACTCCAACTGCAACCGCTTCTACACCATACCCCGAGAGAAGAAGTATGCTTAAAGCACTGCCAATATTATAGATAGAGGGTCCATATGCAGCTGCTGCAAACTTGTTGTAAGAGTTTAATACTCCATTTGTAATACCGGCAAGCATTAAAAATGCTACCGACGGAAACAGTATCCTTGTTAGCCTAACTGCCAATTCCAACGATTTAAGGTTCATATTGAAAAGCTCATTGGAAAAACTTACAATTTGAGGAGCAAATATTATACCTAATACACAGGTAAAAATCATTGCTATAAAAACAATATTTATAAAAGTGCTTACAGCCTTCCAGCCTTCCTCTTCCTCATCCTTTGCAAGGTAACCCGATAAAACAGGAATCAATGCCGCAGCTATTGCCCCTCCCACCAGTAGATCATACATCAGCCCTGTTATTCTGAAAGCTATTACGTATGCATCTCCAACCTCATTGGTTCCAAGGATATTGGGAATGAGAATCTCCCTCAAAAATCCTGTTATCCTGCTTAACACAATAGAAATCATAACAATAAGAGCAGTTTTGGTTAATTTTTTCTTTTGTACAGGGCTCAAATCAATTTCCTCCCAAACCGGTAAGGGCATTTAAAATCTTAAAATGCCACCTTAACCTATTTTATTCATAATTTTTCAATATATACCGTCTTATCATATCCAATGCATTTAAAACAGTGTTATTCCTGATTTTGCTCCGATTTCCCCATAGGTTTAATTTGCTGCATACAACATCATTTTCATCAGCCAACGCAACATATACCAGTCCAACAGGCTTACTTTCCGTAGCTCCACCCGGTCCTGCAATGCCAGTTACCGACACCCCGAGCTTGGTATTCATTTTTCTTCTTATATTTACAGCCATCTCTTTTGCGTTCGAACTGCTCACTGCACCATGGGTATTAAGGGTTTCCTCTTTAACACCAAGACTTCCCGCCTTAACCTCATTACTGTATGTAACCATACTGCCTGCAAACACAGTTGATATTCCCGGAATATCAGTGATTATCGAAGACAAAAGTCCCCCTGTGCATGACTCAGCAAAGGATATTGATATGTTGTTCTTAATAAGGAGCTCACCAACAACTTCTTCCAAATTTTTATTGTCAACAGAATAAACAGCATCTCCAAGCCTGTTTTTTATTTCATCTATAACAGGTGTTATAAGTTCCTCACCTTCCCTGTCATTATAACACCTTGCAGTAACTCGCAAAGTAACCTCTCCGTCCTTGGCATATGGTGCAATGGTAGGATTGGTTTGTCCGTCTATAAGGTCAATAATTTTCTCTTCCATTGCGGACTCACCTATACCGAAAATCCTGATAAATCTTGATACCAATTTAAATGATGCCTTTTTCAAAAAATACTCCATCACTGTTTTGTCAAACATGGGCTTCATTTCTTTTGGCGGTCCCGGCAACATGACAACAACCTTTTTCCCATCTTCTATAATGCACCCGGGTGCTGTACCGTTATTATTTTCAATTACCAGTGAACCTTCGGGTAAATATGCTTGTTTTTTGTTGTTTTCAGTCATATTCCTGTTTAATTTTTTAAAGAAATCTTCAATTTTTTCAAGACTCTCCTGATGCAGCACCAGCTTTCTCCCAAAAAACTCAGATATAGTCTCCTTTGTAAGATCATCCTTTGTGGGTCCAAGTCCACCTGTCATAATGATAACATCTGCCCGTTTCAAGGCTAGGCTCAGGCAATCTTTAAGCCTTGAAGTGTTATCTCCAACCACTGTATGATAATATACTCCAACCCCAACCTCAGGAAGTCTTCCGGATATATACTGTGCGTTTGTATTGGCAATCTGGCCCATAAGAAGCTCTGTTCCAACTGCAAGTATTTCAGCTTTTATAAATTCATTCATCGTTTAATCCCCGCATAACATTAAATTTTTTCTATATTAAATACCATTAATCTTTTACATTTATCTATCGCAAAATTATGGTAACGTATTTAATATACTATAAACATATACAATTATAGCTAAAACATCCTAAAAACTCAAACCCTGTTTAAAATTTTTTCCAGAGGGTACACTATTAGTAAGGTTCATTTGATTCTTATATGGAGGTGACCTTTATGAACAAAGAGAGAATTGTAAAAGTAGCTGTTGTGGGAGCCGGTTTTGTCGGATCGACTACAGCATATACCCTTATGTTAAGCGGACTTGTTTCCGAACTAGTTCTAATTGACATAAACAAAGAAAAGGCAGAGGGTGAAGTAATGGATATGAATCACGGCATGCCCTTTGTAAGGCCTGTTGACATTTACATAGGTGATTATAAGGATTGTGCAGGAGCCGATATTGTGATCATTACTGCAGGTGCAAATCAGAAGCCGGGTGAGACAAGGATTGATCTTGTTAAAAAGAATACAGAAATTTTTAAAGGTATTATAGATCAGATACTAAAGTATAATACCGATTGTATATTACTGGTTGTCACAAATCCTGTGGATATTTTGACTTATGTAACCTATAAGCTTTCCGGCTTCCCCAAAAACAGAGTTATCGGATCTGGAACAGTCCTTGATACCTCCAGATTCAGATATCTTATAGGACAAAAAGTAAATATCGACCCAAGAAATGTTCATGCTTATATAATTGGAGAACACGGAGATACCGAAGTTCCCACATGGAGCCTTGCAAACATTGCAGGAATTCCAATGGACAACTACTGTAAAAGCGTTGAAATGTGCCTGGGTGAAGCTACAAGAAAAGAAATATTTGATAATGTAAAAAAAGCCGCATATCATATAATAGATAAAAAAGGTGCAACATATTATGCTGTAGCACTAGCTGTGAGGCGTATTGTTGAGGCTATAGTGAGAAATGAAAACTCAATTCTCACTGTGTCAAGCCTGATAGAAGGACAATATGGAATTAATGATATCTGTATCAGCCTTCCATCATTAGTTAACAGGCAAGGAATTGTCAATATACTTGATATACCCATTAGTAATGAAGAACTGATGCTTCTTTCAAAATCTGCAAACACATTAAAAGAAGCTGCCAAAACGTTAGGTCTGTGATTAGAAATATCCGGGAAATTACGGTTTAAACAGCACCAGAGTTTCCCGGATATTATTTTATGCATTTCCAAACAAAAAAGTATAACAACTTTCCAAACTGTTTTTTGTAACTGTTTTCTTATTTTTTCTCTTCAATATCTCATTATTTTATAATATAATATCTTTATTAGACAAGAACAAATTAATTCTATATTTGGAATATCAAATATATATTAAATACGTTATTAATCTTACATTTAGCAGAGCAAAATAACGAACGCTTTACCGGAATTTTGCCATAGATAAATGTAAAAGATTAATCGTATTTAATATAGAACGATTCAACGAGAAAATAGCGCTTTTAATTTTTGATACTGCCTTATGACGAAAAAGGTGCTCAGTAATGAAAACTCAACATTAGACAGAAAAAGGAGATAATAATGGAGAATTCAGTTAAGGTACTAAGAAGTATTGTCGAAAATGTGGAAAAAGTAATCGTTGGTAAAAGAAAATCTGTAGAATTAGCACTTATATCCCTTATATGTAACGGACATGTTCTCATTGAGGATGTTCCCGGAGTTGGCAAAACAAGCCTCATATCATCTCTTGCCAAGTCGATAAGTGCATCCTTTAAAAGAATTCAATTTACTCCCGACATATTACCATCTGATATCACAGGTTTTTCCATGTACAATCAAAAAACTGGGGACTTTGAATATCGCCCAGGTGCTGTAATGAGCCAGATTATACTGGCAGACGAAATCAACAGAACCTCTCCCAAGACTCAGGCAAGTCTTCTTGAAGTTATGGAAGAGAATCAAGTAACAGTTGACGGAATAACACATAAAGTTCCAAAACCCTTTATGGTGTTGGCAACTCAGAATCCCATTGAATATTTAGGTACCTTTCCCCTCCCGGAAGCCCAATTGGACAGATTTTTTATGAAAATATCAATTGGTTATCCAACTCCAGGGGAAGAAAGCTACATATTAAACAGATTTAGACAGAGTAACCCCATAGAGGCATTAGAAAGTGTAGCCACCGGTGAAGAAATTCTCAAGCTGCAGGAGAAAGTAAAAGAAGTACATGTTGATAAAACCCTTAATGATTATATAGTTGATATAGTATCAAGCACAAGAACACACAATGATATAATTCTTGGGTCAAGTCCAAGAGGATCAATATCACTGTTTAAGGCAGCACAGGCATGGGCCTTCTATAATAAGAGGAATTTTGTAATACCTGAAGATATTAAATATATGGTGGTACCTGTCCTTTCACACAGAATTGTGCTTAAACAGGAAGCCAAATTAAAGAAAATAAATTCTGCAGACATTTTAAACTCAATTCTGGAAAATATAAAGGTTCCAGTGGTGGATTCCAATGTTTAGAAATAGAGTTCTATATGCCTGCTTTATTTTATCTGCCTTAATATTCACTTATTTTTACGGCGGTAAAGTTCCTTACGGATTTCTTTACGTTGGAATTCTTATGCCCATTATATCATTCTTGTACACACTTTTTATACTTATAAGATTCAAATACACTCAAAGTATTGACAAAAACTTCATAACAAAGGGTGATATTGTAAATTTTAATTTGAGTATACATAATGAAGATTTTTTTCTATATCCTTACATAAGAATTAACTTTTGCGGAGATGATACAATATTTAAAAACCAGTTTCAGTCAAAGAGCCTTTCACTATTGCCTTTTAAGGATAAGAAATATTCATTTAATCTGGAATGCAAATATAGGGGAAATTATGAGATTGGTATTAAGTCAGTCCAGTTTGAAGACTTTTTCGGACTTTTCAGACTTACATACAAAAATATGGAAACCAAGCATATTACTGTTTATCCAAAAATTGTATTCTTAGAAAGATTCAATTTAAAAACCAATTATATGAGTGAAACCAAAAGCGTTTTAAACGACAGGTTTGAGGATATGACTACAGTATCGGACATTAGAAAATATGCTTATGGTGACAGCTTAAAGAAAATACATTGGAAGCTTACAGCAAAAACACGGAACATGATGGTTAAGAATTTTCAAAGCACTACCCAGACTAGCAGTGTAGTTTTCCTTGACCTTCAGAAAAACCCGTACTCCCATGAAATAAACACAATTATCGAAGATAAGGTATTGGAATCAGCAATATCTGTAATCTATTATTGCCTCAATAACTGGATACCGTTAAATCTTGTCTATTACAAAGATGGAATAATAGATACTTTTGCTAATTCTCCCCTTGATTTCGACGAAATATACAAAACCATGACAACAATCAGTTTCCTTGAAAAAGTAGGATTGAAAGACTTGTTGAAGGTCCATCTAATGGATAACATCAACAACTCAAATATGATTTTATGCACATCAAATTTGAGCTATGATCTTTATAATGAGATTTATAATGCCAATTATTCCGGATATGATATCAGTATAATCTATATTTCACCTTCTGAACTAACGGGAAGTCCTCATAGTGATGAAGATACTATTTTATCCACCCTTACTGAAATAGGTGTTGATGTATACTGCCTCAACATATCCGATGACATAAAACATATATTGGAGAGATAAATATGTCAATAAAAAAAGTATTGCCTAACTACCTTATTAATTTCATATTGACGGTTTTCATGAGCTTTAGCTTTATCTATGCTCTAACGACGACACTAAACTTAAAATATAAGCCCCATATAATCATATTGGCCATATCCGCGGTGACGCTGTTTTACTCAGCAATAACAATAAATAAAAAAGTCCTGAAAGTGTCAATTCTGTCAATAATTATACTAATCCTGGGCACAATAGGTTTTCTTCTGTACAAGTTCGGCTTTAATGAGATATACATAAATATAGATTACTTTTGCAACTGGCTTTATGATTATGTAGTAAGCTTCAAGGTAAAGCTTATACCGGTTTACGGTATTTTAATAGCAGCATTTTTTATATTGACGGTTACTCTATTTGTTTTTAATTTTACATTAAAAAGGTTCAATTTTATTGTAATATTAGTATTCGGTTCACTGCTTTTCACTATACAGTTTGTGAATAAATTCCTTGTGGCAACAAACACATTCTATCTGTTTTTATTTCTTATGGTCATATACTATATGAAGCATATTTTTATCAAAAATTCTTCATCAGGTACAAATGAATATATTAACCCATCTGCTTTTATGCTGTTTGTTGTGCCTTTATCAGCAATAATTCTATTTGTTACATGTGTTGTACCTGCTCGTTCAAAGCCACTGGAATGGAAATGGCTGGACGGAAAGCTCAAGGTCTTTTATAACAGTTACTTCGGTACACCTATGCCCAGTAAATTTGACTTTTTCTCCTTGTCGGAAACAGGCTTTGGCAACAGTGACGGCACTCTTGGAGGTAAAATAACAAAAAATAAAACTCTGGTTTTAAAAGTTAAATCGCCAAGAACCATCTATCTTAAAGGTGCGGTAAAAGATTACTATACAGGTAATTCATGGATGTTTTCCGATTATTACACAAGGCAAATAACCGGAAAAGCTGATAAATCCGACTTGGATTATAATAACATAATAAGAACACTAACGGAAAGATACTACGGATATGACTTCAAACTTGAAAATAATAAGCTTTTGTGGAACTATGTTGAGCTTTTAAGCGGCATGAGTCTTGTTACCGGCGACGATAATGTTATTAAAAACTATTTTACAAGAGATAAGATCGATATAACTTTTCATAACCTATCTACAAAAACTATTTTTCTGACTGAAAACGCTTATCAAATAAGCACACCAAACAGAGATTTGTCAGTAAGCTCAAACGGTGAAATGACAACATCCAAACAGATGTCAAAGAACTCAAAATATAGTTTTTATTCCTTGAACATGGTAATGAATAAAAAGATGGAAGACTTACTGCGTAAAAGCAATAAAGATTTTTACCAGAAATTCATTGATGATTATAATCACATGTTAAGTCTTTTGGGAGAAAAGTCAGTACAGGTATGCACTTCATATGATGAAAATATGGATATACCTGTAGAAATAATTGACGAAAGAGGCTATAAATTTGTGGTTTTTGCCATGGGTAAAAAACAAGTTTCGCCAACCGATGAGTTTGATTCTAATACATATTCATTTTTAAAAGATTTGCCTATAGTTGATTCAAACAATATCCCTCAAATGGTCTTAGACGTTATAGAACAAAGTATAGGTGGCGGAAACTTCACTCAATACAGTGATATCATAATAAATGGAGCGGCTTCGGACAATGCATATTCTTATATTATTCCTCTTAATGAACCCAGTTATAAAATTATTTTAAACCAATTTTCCTATTCGATAAATGACTTAAGACTGTCGTTAAATCCAATGCATCCCACTATCCAAAGCATTTTAGAGGCAAATGCCAGAGAGGCTTACACAAAATATCTCCAATTACCAGAAAGCCTTCCAAAAAGAGTAAAGGATCTTGCCGAACAGGTAACATCCGGTAAAGACAATAGATACGACAAGGTTAAAGCCATTGAAACATTTCTATCGAAAAATTACAAATACACTTTAACTCCACCCGATACACCTGACGACAGGGATTTTGTAGATTATTTCCTATTTGATCTAAAAAAGGGGTACTGTACCTATTATGCAACATCAATGGTTGTTATGTTAAGATCCATTGGAATACCTGCAAGATTTGTGGAAGGCTATATCGTGTCATCGGGAACAAAAAAGGGCAATGAATACCATATTACAAATGAAAAGGCACACGCATGGGTTGAAGCATACTTTGAAGGATTTGGCTGGATCAAATTCGAGCCTACTGCTGCATATGCAAGCAATGCTGCTAATGGAAACAATATGGATAACCAATCGGAAGGGTCAAGAGGAGGAAGCAGACCCTCCTGGATTGATAATGCCAACAGTCCAGGTGATAATTATGAGCTGGAGGTAAAGCAACTTCCCTCCAATAATAAAAAATATATCGCAATTATTGCCGTAATAATAGTTGTAAGCTTGTGTATTTTATCTTTTATTGGCCTAATTCTTTTCAATTTAGCTAAAAGCAAAAGAAAGTTCAACAAGCTTGCAAAAATGGACCCCCGTGAAAGCATAATATCTACCTATAAGTTAATTTTACATTATATGTCCATCCTTGGTTATGGCAAGCAGGATACAGAAACACCTAAAGACTTTGCAAACCGCATGGGCAATTCACTTTTGGCAAACCATTCCAACCTTAAGGCAGTTACTGATGTATTTATATTAGCCCGATACAGCAAAAATGATATTACAGAAAAGGATAAATCTTATGTGTTGGATAGCTTAAGCCAACTGTCCTTGTATACAGAGGAAAATGTGGGAAAATTCAAGCATTTTACATTAAAATATGTACAAGGTAAAATATAATACATTAAATACGTTATTAATCTTACATTTAGCAGAGCAAAATAACGAACGCTTTAACGGAATTTTGCGATAGATAAATGTAAAAGATTAATCGTATTTAATATAGTTGAAATATATTATTAAAATTAATATTGTTTTTATGTATACTTGTCTATTGATTATAATTCGGTTAAAATATTTGTATCTGGAATAATTAAAGAAAGAGAGAGTGTTAATGATGAAAAAAAATCATGTAATTATTTTACTTTCAGCACTGGCTGTGGTACTTGCTGTCGTAGGAGTCCTGAGCTTTATAGGGAGTAACAAATCAAACAACAACAGCCCCTCAAATACAACAACTACTGAAACTTCTCTACCTGTTAACAGCAGTTCCAATAGCGAGGAACCACAAATGGCTCTTGATTTTACATTGACAGACCTTAATGGTAAGCAGATAACCCTCAGTGAGCTTAAAGGAAAAAATGTATTTCTGAACTTTTTTACAACCTGGTGCGGTCCATGTAAAAGAGAATTGCCGGAAATTCAAAAAATTCAAGAAGAATACAAAGACAAAGATTTATTGGTGTATCTGATAAATCTTAACGAAGACGAACAAACTGTAAAAGATTATATGGAAAAAAATAACTATGAATTCAATATTCTTATGGATCCAAATAGTGATGCAGGAAATCTATATAGGACTACAGAGATTCCTACCTCATTATTTATAAATAAAGAAGGAAAAATAGTAAAAAGATATTCCGGTCAAATGACCTATGCCATGGTCAAAGATTTTGTAGAAATGCTCTATAAATAATATTCTTTTATAAAGGAGTCAGCTTTCAATCACATAGTTGGCTTCTTTTTTATTTTTACAATATATTAAAACTTTATTCACAAATTCTTTACAAATTCACATTTATAGAAATTGACTATAATATGATGATAGTATATACTAGGGAATGATTGATATAATGCTGCGGAAAGTATATTCTGGATAAATTATTTTCTGATATTTTTGCAAAAGATTCAGATAATAATTATAGGAGTAATAAAATGAATATTCGTAAATTTTATTTAATAATGACTACTACTATTACAATTTTTTTATTTTCATCAGGCATATGGCTGCTCCTTTTGATAAATACAACAGCAGCAGCACCTGAAGACGGCAAGCCAAAAACACAAGACAGCCTTATTAATAATATCATTCAGCCTTTTGTGGCAGATAAAAACCCGGTAAACATATTGGTGCTTGGTGGAGATAAAGTAGCTGGAAATACAGATACAATGATGCTGCTGAATTTCACACCGAGTACAGGTAAAATCAATATCATCTCGACGCCTCGCGATTCAAGAGTAAAGGTAAAGGGGCTCGGTTTTACCAAAATCAACGCAGCATATCCAAAAGGTGGAGCGGATCTGGCGATTGAGACTCTATCCAATTTTCTCGGTGTAAGAATCAAATACTATGTATATGTTGATACCTCTGCATTCAGGAAGATAATTGACCTATTAGACGGTGTTGATTACTATGTTCCAGTAGATCTATATTATAATGACCCTCTTCAAAACCTTCACATCAACCTAAAAAAAGGACAGCAGCATTTAGATGGAAAAAAAGCGGAACAGTTTATGAGATTTAGAAAGCCTCAGGGCAAATATACCAAAGAAATGATGCAGTATTATGATGGCAGTGATTTGAAAAGGATTGAAGCACAGCAAAACTTTATACGCGAGTTGATCAAGCAAAAGACAAATATAAAATATATATCCAAGGTAAGCGATATAATTGATGTTGCATTAGATAGTGTTGAAACAAATATTACTTCAAGTGATGCACTTAAGCTGGCACAAAATATCAGTAATATAGATATTTCAGGCATGAAGACTTTCACAGTTCCAGGAGATGATGCACTTATTAATGGAATCTGGTATTATATACCTGATCGCAAAGCTACCGAATCAATAGTTGAAGAATACTTCCATTCCGATTTGGGTGCAGCACCATCATATTATACAACTGAGGAAGATAAGGAGCTTATACGGAGCAAAACTAAAACTGTCGCCACCAAAAACCCGTCTAACTCCGATACATCATTAAAGGGATCTGCAACTCCAAAACCTTAAAAGGAAGACGTTTAATTAGGGCGATATTATATCAATTAATTCCCGGGGATTCCTTAAACAATAATCCGGCTTAAGTTCATTGAGCCTGTCATCGCTTGATGAAGCCCAAAGAGCCAGTACAGATTTTACACCGGCTGCTCTGCTTGCAAGTATATCCACATCAAAATCGCCTACATAAAAGCTTGATTCCTTATCTGCCGACAGAAGCTCCAGTGCCCTTTCTATGCCTTCAGGATCAGGCTTTGGTCTTGTAGTGTCATCACCTGTCAGCAATATATCAAACATTTCTCTAAAGCCTAGCTTTTCCAAAACTATTTCAGTAGTCCTTCTGCTTCTTCCTGTAAAAAGCCCCAGCTTAATTCCATTTGATTTTATAAATTCAAGAAGGGAGCCTATCCCCTCGATAGGCTTTACAAAATCATTAAAACTGTTTTCAAAATACTTTATATAAACATCCGGTGCAATAGCATCATGTTTGTAATCTAAGAGCTTCTTTATAATTTCTATATCCACAGGTCCAAATTCATTAAGTATTTCCTCATCCCTGTACTCTTTGCCTGAAACCTCCAAAACCGCCTTTTTAAGAGCATATATTGTAAGTGGAATAGTATCGGCAAGTGTACCGTCAAGATCAAATATTACTGCATTATTTTTCACACTAACCTCCAATAATCTTCTGTATAATATGATTAATTTATAAACAAAGTCGGTATAAATCTTAAATATAATTTTTGTGATGGCTAAGAAATATCCTTATAAAAAACCTTATATGCTTTAGCCATGGTATAAATATCTATTTTACTTGTAATTTCAAAAGGAGAGTGCATTGACAAAACAGCTACTCCACAGTCAATAACATCTACTCCTAAGTTTGCTAAAAACTGGGCAATGGTACCTCCCCCACCCTTATCGACCTTCCCTATTTCTCCTGTTTGCCAGGCTATATTGTTTTCGTTGAATATTTTCCTAAGCTTTGCAATAAATTCCGGATTTGCCTCACTTCCACCTACTTTGCCTCTTGATCCGGTATACTTCTGAAGAACAAGGCCTTTACCCATAAAAGAAGCATTTCTTTTATCCTGAACGCCTTCATAATTAGGGTCTACACCTGAATTTACATCGGCTGAAAGCATTGTTGAGTTTGAAAGACATGACCTTAGTAAGATGTCATTGTAGTTATCAGTGCTAAGGAAGCATAGCTTTGCCAAAAAGTTTTCAAAAAATACCGACTGAGCTCCCGTGTTTCCCATGCTTCCTACCTCCTCCTTATCGGTAAGAAGGCATATAGCTGTTTTATCCACATCATTTGTGTTCAATATAGCATCTAAAGCAGCATACGAGCATACCCTGTCATCCTGCCCATAGCCTCCTACAAAGCTTCTGTCAAGACCAACATCACTGGCCTTAAAAGCCGGCACAATCTCCAAATCTGCAGATACAAAATCCTCTTCAATTATACCGTATTTTTCGTTTAAAAGCTTTAATATGTTTAATTTCACCTTATCTTTAACCTTATCATCATCATAGGGAATAGAACCGAAAAGAACGTTCAAACCTTCTCCTGTAATTGCTTCACTCATTTTCTTTTGCATTTGATCCTGAGCTAAATGAGGGAGTAAATCGGTAATTGTAAAAACAGGGTCTTTATCCTCTTCCCCAATATTAACATCAATAACATCTCCGTTAACTTTTACAACAACGCCATGGAGTGCTAATGGAATTGTAACCCATTGATATTTTTTTATCCCACCATAGTAATGGGTCTTTAGAAGCGCCATTCCCGTATCTTCATATATAGGGTTTTGCTTAAGGTCAATCCTTGGAGAATCAATATGAGCTCCAACTATATTCACACCATTCTCAAAACCTTTTTTGCCTATAACGGCAAGAACAACCGCTTTATTTCTATTAACCTGATATACCTTCATTCCTGGAGTTAACTTATCGTCTTTCCCAAGGCTGTCTATAGATACAAATCCATTTTCCTCAGCCATCTTAACAGTTAAAGATGCACACTCCCTTTCAGTTTTCGAACTGTCCAAAAACTGCTTATATCCCTCTGAAAACTTAAATGCAAGTTCCTTTTCCTTCTCGTCGGATTTCTCCCATATATTTTCGCTACTATGAGCCAATTTTTTATTTAACAGCTGCCCTTTTGTCTTATTATCTTCCATAAATGCCTCCAATATTATTGTATATATATTGATTTGTCATTGTTATTATATACCCATTTTATAATAAAATAAATTATGTTTTATTAATAAAAATTTTTTCAAAAAATATGTTGACACAAACACTATATGCTAGTATAATAAATTTGCTGCTTGAGACAGCGACTACATGCGGGAGTGGCGGAACTGGCAGACGCGCACGTTTGAGGGGCGTGTGGGCGACCGTACGGGTTCAAGTCCCGTCTTCCGCACCAATAGATAAAAGAGCCTTGTTACTTTGAATAAGGCTCTTTTATCTTTCTTAATTTTGAGTAAAGTTTAATACATCTTTAAATAAACAAATCAGGACCACCCGCTAAGCAGGTGGTCCGTTTATCTATCTATTCACTCTTACCCTCTCATTAAGGGGCAGAAAACTTTTCTCATCCGGCTTTGAAACTACATTTCCAAATGGCATTTGAGCAATGAGCTTCCAATTTTCAGGTACATCCCATTCCTTTTTGACATCTTCATCTATGAGTGGATTATAGTGCTGCAACGATACACCAAGACCCTCAACCTCCAAAGAAGTCCAAACAATATACTGGAGCATCCCTGAAGCCTGCTGGGACCACACCGGAAAGTTATCCTTATATAATGGAAATTGCTCTTGAAGGCTTTTTACTACATTTTGATCTTCAAAAAACAATACAGTTCCATAGCCGCTTTTAAAACCATTTATTCTTTCTTCAGTCTGTGAAAAGTTCTCAGGAGGAACAATTTTTCTCAAAGCTTCTTTTGTCATATCCCATAGCTTGTCATGATGATGATTCATTAGAACAATAACCCTGCTGCTTTGAGAATTAAAAGCTGTCGGTGCAAACTTCACTGAGTTTTCCACTACTTCAACAACTCTCTCTTCAGAAACTACCTTTTCCTTGCCAATTCCATAATATGTTCTTCTATCTTCAACTGCTTTATAAAAATTCATGCTCATACTATCACCTCGTTTAAGACCATTACAATTTATTTAGTAATAGCATTTATCCACTATTTATATTAAATACGTTATTAATCTTACATTTAGCAGAGCAAAATAACGAACGCTTTACCGGAATTTTGCGATAGATAAATGTAAAAGATTAATCGTATTTAATTTAATAATAATATTTATCTGCTATTATGTAATAGTATTTACCCACAATTTTATCATATCTACCTAAAATTTAATTAGTTTTTTCCAGTCAAAAAGGCTGTTGTAAATAATCCAATTAACAATTATTTACAACAGCCTCAAATTACAGTAAATTTACCCAAATACTTTGTCTATTTACAAATTATCCATTTACAAACATGTTTTGTTCCTTTAGAATGACGTCATGAGCTCCGCCCTCTATGATGCTGGTTGAAGATACCAATGTAAGCCTTGCAGTCCTCTGGAACTCCTCTATTGAGGTTGCACCGCAGTTGCACATCGTTGATTTAATCTTGTGAAGAGTTATATCGAGATTGTCCTTTAATTTACCTGCATAAGGAACATAGGAATCTACGCCTTCTTCAAAAGAAAGCTTCTGGCTTCCACCCAAATCATATCTTTCCCAGTTGCGGGCACGTTTTGAACCTTCTCCCCAGTACTCCTTAACATAATTATTACCAACCATAAGCTTTTGTGTAGGGCTTTCATCAAACCTTGCAAAGTATCTTCCCATCATAACAAAGTCTGCACCCATTGCCAATGATAAAGTAATATGATAATCATGAACTATTCCACCATCAGAACACAAAGGAACATAAATGCCTGTCTTTTGGAAGTACTCATCCCTTGCTGCAGCTACCTCTATAAGAGCTGTGGCCTGACCTCTTCCGATACCCTTTTGTTCTCGCGTAATACATATGGAACCACCGCCTATACCAACTTTTACAAAATCGGCACCACATTCTACAAGGTACAAGAAACCTTCTTTGTCTACGACATTACCGCCACCTACTTTTACTTCTTCGTTGTAGGTTTCCTTAATCCATTTTAAAGTATCTCCCTGCCATTCGGTATATCCATCAGATGAGTCAATACATAATATATCCACACCTGCTTTAACAAGTTCCGGAACCCTGTCCTTGTAATCCTTTGTATTTATTCCTGCTCCTACCATTAAACTTTTATTCACGTCTAAAAGTTCATTTGGGTTTTCCTTATGTGAGTCATAATCTTTTCTGAAAACAAGATAAACAAGGTTTTGTTTATTATCAACAATCGGAAGACAATTAAGCTTGTTCTCCCATATTATATCATTAGCCTCTTTAAGGCTTATACCGTCTTTTCCATATATCAACTGTGAAAACGGTGTCATGAACTCCTTTACCTTCTCATCTAAGCTGCATCTGCTCAAACGATAATCCCTGCTTGTGAGGATTCCTTCAAGCCTTCCGGTAGGTGTACCATCATGGGTAACAGCAATTGTAGAATGTCCGGTTCTTTCTATTATCTTAAGTACTTCCCTTAATGTACTTTCAGGTGTAATATTAGCGTCACTTAAAACAAATCCCGCTTTGTATTTTTTTACTCTTCTAACCATGCTGCACTGTGATTCTATTGATTGCGATCCATAGATAAATGAAATCCCTCCGCATCTTGCCAAAGCAACTGCAACATTGTTATCCGATACCGCCTGCATTATAGCAGATACTATCGGAATGTTCATTTGGAGACCTGGTTTCTCGCCTTTTTTAAACTTAGTGATTGGAGTTTTGAGGTTAACATTTTCAGGTATGCAATCTTTTCTTGTCAGATTAGGTATGAGAAGATATTCATTAAAAGTTCTCGAAGGCTCATTGTAGAAAAAAGCCATTTTCTTATCACTCCTTAATAATTTATAAAAAAATAATCCCGTTAGGAATTTTTATTATTCTGATTAATTTTTTAATCTATTTGGATATTTTATATTACAAATCCTTTTATGTCAATACATTTGAATAAATAAATATATTTAGTATAAAATAAGACCTGGAGGGATTTATATGGATAAAAAACTTACAAAAACAAGCAATCCAAAGCAGCCTATAGAAAAACATGATACAGCAGCCTGGGCTAACATTGAAGCTGTTAAGTCGGACTCTTGCGTGACTATTCCAAGTGACATTCAAGTGAAAAATTCCAAGGAATATGTTGACACAAACGAAAAATAGTTTAGGTTATTTCTTAAAACAGCCTCGAACCTATAATCGTTCTGAGGCTGTTTTTATAGACTTTACACTCCATGCTCCCACATTTTTTTGTATCTTTCAAACCTGTCCTTCGCATGGACTTCAGCTACATCAAACATCTCTCCTGCAATATCAGGAAATACGTTCATAAGCTGTGAATACCTTATTTCACTGTTTATAAATTCTTTAAACGGCTTTGTAGGCTCTTTGGAATCAAGTGTGAACGGATTTTTACCTTCATCCTTCAATAGAGGATTATATCGATATAAATGCCAGTATCCCGACTCAACCGCTCTTTTCTCTTGGAATATGCTTGTTCCCATGCCAGTCTTAATTCCATGATTAACACAAGGTGCATAAGCAATAATCAGTGACGGTCCCTTATAGCTTTCAGCCTCCGTAATGGCTTTAATAGTATGGTTCATATTGGCTCCCATAGCAATCTGAGCCACATAGACATAACCATAGCTCATTGCCATTAAGCCTAGGTCCTTTTTCCTTATTTTTTTACCCGCTGCAGCAAACTTGGCAACTGCTGCTGTAGGTGTAGCCTTTGACGATTGCCCTCCTGTATTGGAATAAACTTCTGTATCCATTACAAAAAGGTTAACATCATCTCCAGAGGCCAGAACATGATCCACACCTCCATAACCTATGTCGTAGGCCCATCCGTCACCACCAAGTATCCAGAAAGACTTCTTTATAAGGTAGTCTTTCTTTTCAATTATTTCATTTATTAATTTGCTATGGCTTCCATTGTAGTCCTTTATACTATCCAAAACAACTTGTGAAGCATTCTTAGACTCTTCTCCATCTTCCATATGCTTTAGCCACAGGCTGAAAGCTTCTTTTATTTTAGGGTCCAGATCGGTATCCAAGCCCTGTTTCATCAGATCCATAAGCCTTTCTCTAATCTGCTTGACTCCAAGATACATACCATATCCAAATTCCGCATTGTCTTCAAACAGGGAATTGGCCCATGCGGGCCCCTTTCCTTCTGCATTTGTGGAATATGAAATGGAAGGAGCACTTGCACTCCAAATGGAAGAACAGCCCGTTGCATTCGCAATCATCATCCTGTCACCGTACAGTTGTGTTAACAGCCTTATATAAGGTGTTTCTCCACACCCCGGGCAAGCACCATTAAACTCCAGATGAGGCCTTAAAAGCTGACTTCCTTTAAGTGTCTTCTTATCCAGAAGGTTCGCTTTAGGTGTAATTGTAGTTGCAAACTCCCAGTTTTCTGCTTCGGCTTCAATCTCCTGCTCTGCAGGCTTCATTATAATTGCTTTTTCCTTGGTTGGACACACATCTGCACAGTTTCCACAGCCTGTACAATCAAGAGGTGAAACCTGGACCCTCATTTTATATCCTTCCAAGCCTTTACCTGAAGCATTGGCAGTTTTAAACGAAGCAGGAGCCCTATTCTGTTCTTCCTCATTCAAAAAGAATAATCTGATTGTGGCATGGGGACAGACATAAGAGCATTGACCGCATTGAATGCATTTGTCAATCTGCCATTCCGGTACCATAACAGCAATACCTCTTTTTTCATAGCTTGTTGTTCCAAGAGGATATGTTCCATCTTCCATACCCAAAAACGAACTTACCGGAAGCTCGTCCCCCTCATGCTTCTCCATCTTTCTCTGTATTCTTTTCACAAACTCAGGCTCGTTCTTTTCAACACCTCCATCGTCAACAGCATTAGCCCAGTCGGGAGGTATCTCTACCTTTAAAAGAGCATCAGATCCTTTATCCACTGCAGCCTTGTTCATTTCTACAATCTTTTGCCCCTTTTTTCCATAAGTTTTTTCAATAGATTCTTTTAAGTATTTCAGAGCATCTTCATATGGAATCACATTGGCAAGCTTAAAGAACGCTGACTGCATAACCATGTTTATCCTGTTTCCAAGTCCAACTTCTCCGGCAATTTTCACTGCATCTATAACATAAAAGTCTATGTTGTTCTGGGCTATTGATCTTTTTAGATAAGCAGGAAGGTTTTCATCCAGCTCTTTTCCTGTCCAGGAACAATTAAGAACAAATTTGCCGCCGGGCTTTAAGCCTTTTAAAATATCATAGTTATATATAAATGATTTGTTGTGGCATGCAACATAATCGGCTTGATACACAAGGTATGGAGATCTTATGGGATTTTTGCCGAACCGTAAGTGGGATACTGTTGTTCCTCCGGATTTTTTGCTGTCATAAGAAAAATAACCCTGTGCATATAGGTTTGTTATATCGCCAATAATCTTAATCGCTGTTTTATTTGCACCCACAGTACCGTCGGAACCAAGCCCCCAGAATTTGCAGTTTATGGTTCCGCTGCCGGAAGTATCAATATCCTCTGTTTCCTTCAATGAAGTTTTAGTAACATCATCAACTATTCCGATTGTAAAATTATCTTTTGGGTTTGTACTCTTTAAGTTTTCAAACACCGCAAGTATTTGGGAAGGTCTAGTATCCTTAGAACCCAAGCCATACCTTCCGCCAATAATATAAGGCTTTTCTGCTTTGTTTAAAAATGCCTTGACCACATCTAAATATAAAGGCTCACCTGTTGCTCCAGGCTCCTTGGTTCTATCAAGAACTGCAATCTTTTTTGCACTTCCGGGAAATACATTAAAGAAATGCTTTATTGAAAAAGGCCTGTATAAATGAACCTTAACTGACCCAACCTTTTCACCCTTGCTTATTAGGTAATCAACAGTTTCATCAATTGTATCACAAACTGACCCCATTGCCACAATTACATATTCGGCATCAGGTGCACCGTAATAATCAAAAGGCCTATATTTCCTTCCGGTAATTCTCTCAATATCATTCATGCAGCTTTCAATGATATCCGGAGCCTTATCGAAAAAGGGATTCTGCACTTCCCTTCCCTGAAAATAAACATCAGGGTTTTGTGCCGTTCCTCTCGCAACAGGATGCTCAGGATTTAAGCTTCTTTGCCTGAACTCGTTTACCGCATTCATATCAATTATACTTTCAAGGTCTTTATAGTCTATGACACTGATTTTCTGATACTCATGGGAAGTTCTAAAACCGTCAAAAAAATGAATAACAGGAAGTCTCATTTTAATAGCGGACAGATGTGCTACACATCCTAAATCCATAACCTCCTGAACATTTGAAGATGCCAGAAGCACAGCACCTGTTTGCCTGCATGCCATAACATCCTGATGATCTCCAAATATTGATAATGCATGGGTTGCAATTGCTCTTGCACTGACATGAAGCACGCCCGGCAGCAGCTCACCAACCATTTTATAAATGTTCGGTATCATTAAAAGCAGGCCCTGAGAAGCTGTATATGTTGTTGTAAGTGCTCCCGCCTGCAAAGAGCCATGCATTGCTCCGGCAGCACCGGCTTCCGATTGCATCTCAACCACTTTGACCTGCTGTCCGAAAATATTTGTCTTTCCATGGGATGACCATTCATCCACACCTTCAGCCATTGGAGATGAAGGCGTAATGGGATAAATTGCTGCAACCTCCGTAAAGGCATAGGATGCATAGGCTGCAGCTTGATTACCATCCATTGTTTCAAGTTTTGGCATATTCAATTCTCCTTAATTTTTTGATTTTATTTTTTGCCAAGGAGAAAGAAAATATTCCAAGTGCTTATTTTTCTTCTATTCTTCTATTCTTCTATTCTTCTATTCTTCTATATTTTCTTCTTTGTTTACTTCTATTTTTCTATATTTTCATCTTCATTTTCTTCTTCATTTTTTCCTTCGATTTGCTCCTCACCTTCATCATAATACTCTATCTTTTTCTCTTTAGCTTTCTTTGAAACCAGTCTAAATCTTTTATTTAGAACTTTCTTATAAAACATAATTACGGCAAATAAGATGACAGCCAGTACGACCAAAACCGGAAGCAATTGTACTATTACCAGTAAAAGCTCACTAAAAAAGTCTACAACACCCTCAATGCTTTCAGCAAAGCTGTCTTTCAACTTCTCCCAATATGTAGCTTCTTTTTGAGGCTTGGATTCAGGATATTTTTCACTCATTTCAATGGTTATAGTAGATAATTGCACCAAATCTTTCATTTTGTTCAAATTGCCAGTTAAGCTCTCAATTTCATGCCTTATATTGGTCAATCTGCTTTCTATTTTAAAAATTGTATCGGGATCCGATGTTTTTTTCAGATATTCCTCAAGCCTCGTTTCTTCATATTTTATAAGCCTTAATCTTGACTCAGTATCAAAAAACTTATCTGTCACATCATCACTCTTAATATTTTCATTAATAAGTGTTCCTAGTCCCTTCAGATCTCCAAGAACACTATCAAATCTGTCTTTGTCAACTCTAATAATTATTGTGCCCCTTGTTATGCTCTTTTCACCTTCAGCAACATGCACCTTATCCTTTTTTATATTTGACTCCTGAATAAAGCCATATGCAGAAATCATTGACTTAATCCTGCTATATGCACTATCAAAGTTTTCCACTTCTATAGCTACAAATGCATTACGAATTATTTTCCTCTGTGACAATATTGCGTTGTTGAGAGCATTGTCTGACGATGTTGAAGTAGTTGTCGTTATCCCATTTGCCTCACTGCTACTCGGCACAGCTCCAGCTTCAGTTTCAAGGTTACTGCTTATATTCTCAGCAGCTCCGTTTGCTTCACTAAATTTCACTTCCGCTTTGCTAGATTCTTCCATTCCTCCAATTGCTATTCTATCTTTTGAATCACTATAATTATAATCAGCAGGTGATACAAGCTTCTTACTTGTATTTCCAATCCCACCGCCACATCCTGCTAGTATTGACATCGTAAACAATAATAGAATCAAAACTGACAAAGATTTTTTTAACATGTGTATGCCCCCTTTTATATATATCACTCATTTTCCATGAATGATTTATCTATATAGACGCATATCCAATTATTTTGTTCCAAATTTTTATATCAAATCAGGATAAATCTACGGTTAAATGAAAAAGAAAAATCCACTTTGTAAGATTAAAATCCATCCCGTTTAGAAAATTTAGTGATTTTTCTAAAAGGAGTGGATTTTTTATGCGGGTAAATTGTTGTTTTTCATTATTTTTGGTA
>Ga0255341_1000704_pt1 | contig 53025 bp, 42 predicted proteins | sample wastewater_treat_8_FD_192418 | JGI IMG/M metagenome (GOLD analysis project Ga0255341, IMG submission 192418) | Wastewater microbial communities from Lulu Island WWTP, Vancouver, Canada - plant12 | ecosystem: Engineered > WWTP > Wastewater > Unclassified | place: Canada: Vancouver, British... | reverse complement strand
CCTACTGGGGCAGCGCCCACGACCGGGCCGGCGTCCAGTGTCATCAGTGCCACATGCCGAAAGCCAAGGACCAGGGAGGAAAGATGTACACCAACCACGGCGTCATTCGCCCCATCCAATCGATTAAAGATGCCTGTCTGGGCTGCCATCCCAATTCCTCCGAGGAAGAGAAGCACTACCAGATTGAGACGGCCCAAAACTACACCAGAGGCAAAATGCGCAAGGCGGAATATTGGTTGGCGAAATTAATCGACACCTACGAGGCCGCCCAAAAAGCCGGCGTTCCGGAAGCGACCCTCGCGCAGGCCCGGGAAAAGCACGAAGAAGCGCATGTTTTGTGGGAATGGTGGACGGCGGAAAACAGCGACGGCTGGCACAACCCACAACTCGCCCGGGAGAGCTTAACCGCGTCCATCATCGCATCGAAAAAAGGCGTGGACATCCTGACCCGGGCCAGGGCAACCAAATGACCTTCCAAAAGATTGTCCTGATTACGAAGCCTTCAGCAAATCCTTGGTTGCAACGGCCACCTGCGTAAACATTCCTTTGGACACCAGCTTTTCCAGTCCGTCGGAAACAGAAAATACTTCAGCTTCGACAACTTTGATCTTTTTCCCGTTGTTGATCACTTTGGACCGGCATAGGATGACCGGACCGACAGCCGGCTTGAAATAGTTGATTTTAAATTCAACCGTCAGAATACGGAATTGATCGGACACCGTCGTAAAGGCCGCGTATCCTGATGTATGATCCGTCATGGCCGCGATCTACTCCGGCATGAACAAATCCGTCCTGCTGCCGGTGTTCCTTACGCACTTTCAGGCAAGTCTCAAACAGGCCATAATCCGCGCGAAGAACTTCCACCCCGCAGAAAGCGATGAAACCCTGAACAAAATCTTTCTTTAAAAATTCAATCCGATCAGACGACATAAACCTCCTCTATTTTCAAAAATCTTTTCTATACATCCCAGATGAAGATCACGCCGCTGGTCGGGAAGACCCATTCTTCGGGGGCGATCCGGATATGGATGGACTGGTCGCGGCTGGCCCGGATATCCGCGCGGGGATGGCGGCCGGCAAAAAAACTTTCCGCCCGGACGTTGTGGAGGCCCGCCTGCCCGTAATGGAAGTTGATTTCCAGGCCGCGCGTCGGGTAAAGCAGATACACGGGGAAAGTCCGGTTGCTCTTGGCTTTCTTGGTGAGAATCTCAATTTCAATTTTTACTTCGCGGTTGATTTTTGACTTGAGCTTGTCGCTGCCGCACCAGACTTCATACCCCCTGGCGGTTTTTCTGGCCTCGGTGATCGGAATGTCTTCGCCGTCGATGCGCATTTTTTCCACGGTGAAATCGCGCTCCACCACCAGATCGTCGCCGCCGAGAATCCAGCGGTATTCGCAGTGCTCATCCTCAATCAAGGCCTCGAGCTGCGCCCGGTCCGAGGCGCAGCCGATCATGAACACGTCGCTGCGGATGGTTTTCTTGTATTCGACATGCGTCCGCAGTTGAAAGTAGGCGTCCGCGCGCTTCCGCTGCTCTCCGCTCCCGGGCATCTGAGCGATGGAGATGTCGTAGCGGAAGGAGGACCGCAGCTCGAGCTGTCGGTCTTCCTTGCCGAAGAGCGTCTCGAACATTTCATAATAGATGGCGTCGCCCAGCTCCTCGCTGCGGGTGCGCGTCTGGAAGCAGTGGCGGATGATGCTGTCCATACGGGCAAGGGATTTTTCCTCGCCGGGAATGAAAATCCGGCGCAGCCTCGGCTCCACGGCGTCGGTTCTTCCCTTTTGCAGAAAAACACGCGGCGCGCGCTTGCCGAGCGCACAGAGAATTTCATAGCTGATGGTCTGCGCCCGGGCGGCAATTTCGTTAGCGCTGATGTATTCGTCTTTTTGCCGTCCCAGCAGGACCACTTCATCGCCCACGACGCAGTCGGGAATATCCGTCACGTCCAGCGTGCACATGTCCATGGACACTCTTCCGATGACCGGCGCTCGCCGACCGCGGATCAGGGCTTCGCCGCGGTTGGACAGGAGAAACGGGTAGCCGTCGCCGTAGCCGACCGGGATGGTCGCCACGCGAGTTTTTTCCTGCGTGATGTAGGTGCGGTTGTAGCCGATGCCGTAGCCCGCGGGAAATTCCTTGACCAGAACGATCGTCGTTTTAAAAGACATGACGGGCGTCAGATGGGCTTTGTCCCTGGTTTCGTTTGAGGGATAGATGCCGTATGTCATGATGCCAGGCCTCGTCATCTCCAGCTTCAGCCCGGGATAATTCAAAATCGCGCCGCTGTTGTCCATGTGGCGGATGGGAATGGAAATGCCCCGGCGCGCAAGCTCCGCCAGAAGATCTGAAAACAATTTCCACTGCCGTTCGTTGTAGGACGTCAGATTTTCGCTGGCCGCAAAATGGCTGAACAGGCCTTCCAGAACCAGATGGGGCAGCGCCAGAATGCGCTGAATCAGATCCAGGGCTTCGCTGTGCATCGTGCCCCCCCGGCCCATGCCGGTGTCCACTTCCACATGAACCGGCAGCTTCCGGCGGGCGCGGATAAGCCGGCTTTCGAGCGCTTCGGCAAATCCCGCGTCGGAAACGGACGGCGTCAGGTTGTATTTGATCATGTCCGGAATCTCCGACGGGATGGAGGGGCCCAGAATGACGATGGGCGCTTCAATGCCGCTGACCCGAAGCTGAACGCCCTCGTCGGCGTTGGCCACGCCCAGCATCCGCGCGCCCGCCCGCAGGGCGGCGTGGGATATTTCAATGGCGCCGTGGCCGTAGGCGTCGGCCTTCACGGTCTGCAGGAAATCCACGCCGGGGCCGATCAGGCGCTGAATTTCGCGCAGATTCGCGGCAAAAGCGTCCAAATCCACTTCCACCCAGCTGCGGTATTTCTGCTCGTTTCCCGGGCTCATTTCTTCGTCATGACGAACACGCCGTCCCACGGTTCGGCGGGCGGGTTCTCTTTCAGATTTTTGCACCGCTCCACATACACCTTTGACGGGGTGTCGTTGGGTCGCGCGGCCAAAACGCTCTGGAACGCGGCAATCGCCTCATCCCACTTTGCTTCCCGGTAGAGCGCCAGCCCCTTGCCGAAGCCTTCCAGCAGATCCCTGAACGCCGCCTCGTCTTTCTTCTCGCCCAGCAATTCGTAGATTTTGACCGGCTTCAGCTTGCCTTTGACGCGGACGCCGTCGAGTTCGCGGCAGCACATGGCGTCTTTCACTTTTTCATAGGTGAACTCGCTGATGATGATATTGGTGCCGTATTCCTTGTTGGTCCCTTCCAGCCGCGAGCCCAGGTTGACCATGTCGCCCATGACCGTGTAGTCAAAGCGCATCTCCGATCCCATGTTGCCCACGACCATGTCGCCGGAATTGAGTCCGACGCCGATGTCGAACACGGGGCGCCCTTCCGCTTTCCATTTATCCTGCAGCTTGCGCAACTCTTTCATCATGGCCAGCGCGGTCCGGCAGGCGCGCTCGGCGTGATCGGGCTGATCCAGCGGCGCGCCGAAGACCGCCATGATGGCGTCGCCCATGTACTTGTCCAGCAGTCCGTCGTAATGGAACACCTGATTCGTCATGGTCGTCAGGTATTCATTGAGCAGGGCGACCAGCTCTTCCGGCGTCATTTTTTCGGAAATCGTGGTGAAGCCGCGGATGTCCGAAAACAGCACGGTCAGGTCTTTCTTATCGCCGCCCAGCTTGAGCTTGCCCGGGTCCTTCAGCATTTCATTGATAACCGAGGAGGTCAGGTAGTACTGGAACGCGCCGCGGATTTTCTTCTTTTCCCGCTCTTCCTTGAAGTAATGATAAATCGTGATGCCCAGATAAATCGTCGCCATGGTGATCAGCGGATAGACAAGGTTCAGCCAGGTGTTGAAGCTGAAGAAAACGAAGAAATTGATCACGACAAAGGCGGCGATCATCAAAAAAGCGGCAATCATGCCGGTGATCGGCCGCAGACGGGGAATCAAAATCCCGAGGATCAACCCGAAAAGAATAATCGAGCAAACATCGATGAAACGGGTCACGGAAGAGTGGATCAGAAAGTTCCGGTGCAGAATATTGTCGATGACGTTGGCGTGAATTTCGACGCCGGGAAACGTGGAGGAAAAAGGCGTCACGCGCAGATCATAAATGCCGATGGCCGTCGCGCCGACCAGAACGATCTTGTTGCGAAAGGCGTCCTTCGGAAGACGGTCGGCCAGAATGTCGGCAATGGAGTAATGGGGAAACGTCTGCGGCGGCCCCATATAATTGATCAGCAACTGCCCCGATTCATTCGTCGGAATCACGATATCGTCAATGGTCACGCTATTTACGCCGAAAGGTTCGAGATTCAGCGAGAGATTGGGAAAATCGAGATAGGCCCAAACCAGGGAAACGGCCAGGGATGAATAGTAATTGTTTTCAAAAGCGATCACCAGCGGCGACCAGCGGTTCGACCCGTCGCTGTCGGGAAGGGCGTTGAAATAGCCGCTGTTGCGGCCCGCCGCAGACAGAACGGGAATATTGGCTTCCGGCGCGAAGGCATGCGGCATATGGGCATCGCTGGGCTTGCCCGAGCTGGAATTGACCATTGGATAGCGGGAGTTTTCTATGCACCGCGCGTTTTCCGCGATGCGCTTTGCCGTGAGATGCGCCAGATCCTGATCGGATCCTTTTCGGGCAAAATGAAAGAAATATCCGAGGGTGACGTTGCCGGCCTCCTTGATGGAGGCGGCAAGTATCGCGTCCGTGTCCGCGTCGGCTCTTTTCCTGCGCAGCAGATCAATGACGCCGGGCTGGGAAATACCGCTTTTTTTCATTTCGGCCCAAAGCGCGTCAATGGTTTTCAGATTGGCATTGATGTCCGGTTCGGAAAAAACAATGTCAAAGCCGACCGCCTTGGCGCCGTTCTGCTTCAACTTTCGCACCATTTGCGCGATCGTTGTCCGGGGCCAGGGCCACCGGCCCAGTTCGGAAAGGCTTTTTTCATCGATGACGGCAATGACGGTTTCACCGCCTGGCTTCAGGTCGCCGCGTGACGCGATGCGCAGATCCAGCGTTTTGAGTTCCACCAGGCGCAGAAACTGAAAGTCCATCAAAAACAGCGCCAGCGCGATCAAAATGACAAAAAGCGTAATCTTCAGCGGCGTAATCTGCAAAATGTTCTTCATTTTCTGATTCATGCCTGCCTCTCCTTCTTCGGGCGAAAATCATACCAGAGAGGCCTGTAAAGTCAAGATGTCCTTTGATTTGGCGCGCTTTACCGTTCCCCGATCCGTCGGCCAGGGAAGCGCGGACGCTCATAAAAAAGCGTCCCCGTGCATTCAACGCTTGAAAGAAAACCGGTTTTGCACTACAAATAAACCCATCGGATACGTCAGAATCGGAAGGGAAAACTCATAAACAACGAGGAGGAACTGCAAATGTCAAAGGTAAAGCCCGGTGATGTTTTAAATTGTGAGGTATGCGGACTTTCGGTCATTGTGGATGAGGAATGCGGGTGCGCTTTTGCCGATCTGATCTGCTGCGAAGAACTCATGGTTAATAAAGGCCCCCGGCTATCGAAAAAGGCAGCCGCCGCACCCAAGAAAAAAACCGCGGTGAAGAAAGAAAAACCGGCTGCCAAAAAGCCGGCCGTAAAAAAAGCCCCTCCGAAGCCGGCGGCCAAAAAGAAACCGGCAAAAAAATAACCCGACCGGATCATGCTGCGGCGCGCGGTTATTTTTTTCCGCCCAGCAGAGACCCCAGGACCCCGCGGACAATCTGGCGTCCGACGGTTGATCCGATCGTCCGCGCCAGACTCTTGGCCGAGGCCTGAACCAGGCCGTCTGTTTTTCCACCGCGCGGTCCGGTGCGTCCGAACAGCAAGTCTCCCAAGGCGCCGCCCAGAATGCCGCCGCCCTGCGCCTCCGGTTCGGGCTTGCCGGCCGGAACTTTTCCGGCTGGAGCCTGCGGCTTTGCCGGAGCCTTCTCTTCCGCAACGGAGGCGCGCAGCTTTTCGTAGGCGGATTCCCGGTCCAGCGCTTTTTCATAGCGCCCGAAAACCGTGGACCGCTGAATGGCCGCCTGCCGTTCGGCGTCGGTAAGCACGCCGAGGCGGGAACCGGGCGCGATGACAAAAGATCTTTCCACCTGCGCCGGTCGTCCTTTTTCATCCAGGAAAGAAATCAGCGCCTCCCCGACGCCCAGCTCCATAATCACATCCGCCGTATTGAAAGCGGGGTTGGGCCGCATGGTCTCCGCCGCCGTCTTGACCGCTTTCTGATCGCGCGGCGTGAAGGCGCGCAGGGCGTGCTGGACGCGGTTTCCCAGCTGTCCCAGGACGCTTTCCGGAATGTCCAGCGGATTTTGCGTCACGAAATACACGCCCACCCCCTTGGAGCGGATCAGCCGCACCACCTGCTCGATCTTTTCCAGAAGCGCAGCCGGCGCGTCGTTAAACAGCAGGTGGGCTTCGTCAAAAAAGAACACCAGTTTTGGCTTTTCGACATCCCCCGCTTCCGGCAGCTGCTCAAAAAGTTCGGCCAGCATCCACAGGAGAAAAGTGGAGTAAAGTTTGGGATTGTTGTACAGCTTGTCGGCGGCCAGCACGTTGACCACGCCCCGCCCCTCCGTGTCGGTCTGCATCCAATCGGCAATGTTCAGCATCGGTTCGCCGAAAAACTTGTCGCCGCCCTGCTCGTCCAGCGTCAAAAGCCCCCGCTGGATCGCGCCGACGGACGCCGCCGAGATGTTCCCGTATTCCGTGGTGAACTGTTTGGCGTTGTCGCCCACAAACTGAATCATGGCCCGCAGGTCCTTCAGATCCAAAAGCAGCAGGCCGTTGTCGTCGGCGATCTTGAAAACCAGCGTCAGCACGCCGGTCTGTGTGTCATTGAGATTGAGCAGCCTCGAAAGCAGCATCGGCCCCATGTCGGAGACCGTGGCGCGCACCGGGTGCCCTTTTTCCCCGAACACATCCCAGAACACGGCGGTGTTGGCGCGCGGGTGGAATTCCGTGACGCCGATCCCCTCCAGCCGCTTCATCAATTTCTCGGAAGCAACACCCGCCGCCCCGATGCCGGAGAGGTCTCCCTTGACGTCGGCCAGAAAGACCGGCACGCCGATAGACGCGAAGGACTCGGCCATCTTTTGCAGCGTGACGGTTTTCCCGGTGCCGGTCGCGCCGGTAATGAGCCCGTGGCGGTTGGCCATGGCGGGCAGCAGAAGAATTTCCTTTTCTCCGGATTTTGCGATGCAAAGCTCCGCGGTCATGACAGCCCCCTGAAATAAATTTTTACGGATGAATCGGTTCAATCTTGCAGGCTCAACTATAGAAAGAATCCGGCCGTCTGTCAATGACCATTCGAAGAGCGGGACCATCCGGAAAAACCAGCAAAAAAGCCCGGCGCCGGGGCCCTTCACCGCGCTTGACCGCCCGGTTTTTCAGTGGTAAGGCAGGCTCAAATTGAGGGGGGGTATGTGACAAACCACAGGAAGGAACCTTTCTGGAGCGGCGTGGTCCGTTCCATGGGCATTGTGTTCGGCGACATCGGCACAAGCCCCATTTATACCCTGACCGTCGTCTTTGCGCTGACGCCGAGAACCGAGGCCAGCATTCTGGGAATTCTTTCCCTGGTGGTCTGGACCCTTCTGATTCTCGTCACGGGCGAATACGCCTGGCTGGCCATGAGCCTCTCCTACAAGGGGCAGGGAGGAGAGATCATGCTGCGTGAAATCCTGCGCAGAGCGCTCAAACCCGGCCGCAAGCTGGCTTTTGCAGGATTTCTGGCGTTCGTCGGGGTTTCGCTCTTGCTGGGAGACGGCGTCATCACCCCTGCCATTACTCTCATGTCCGCCGTGGAAGGCATCCTGCTGGTTCCCGGCCTGGAGAATGTGCGCTGGGAAATTCTGATACTGATCGCCGTTCTTATCGCGATCGGGCTTTTTTCTCTTCAATCCCGGGGAGTGGACAAAGTCGCCGGAATTTTCGGTCCGGTCATGGTCGTCTGGTTTTCCTGCCTGGCCATCACGGGGCTGGTTTCCATCACCGCCATGCCGGGCATTTTCAAGGCCGTCAATCCCTACTACGCTTTTGTTTTTCTTTCGGAAAACGGGCTGGCCGGATTTTTCGTCCTTTCCGAGGTCATCCTGTGCGCCACGGGCGGCGAAGCCCTGTATGCCGACATGGGCCATCTGGGGAGAAAGCCCATCCTGCACGCCTGGTACTTTGTGTTTGGCGCGCTTCTCCTTAACTACATGGGGCAGGGCGTCTTTGCCGTCACCCATCCGGACGTCAAGTACCTGCTGTTCGGCATGGTGCGGCATCAGGCGGCGTTTCTCTATATCCCGTTTCTCCTGTTGACCTTTCTGGCCACCATCATCGCATCCCAGTCGATTATCAGCGGAACCTTTTCCATCGTTTACCAGGGCATCACCACACGGATTCTGCCGCTGATGAAGGTGGACTACACGTCGAGCCGGATCAAATCCCAGATCCACATTCCGTTTGTGAGCTGGACCCTCATGATCGCGGTCATTTTCATGATCCTTCTTTTCCAGAAATCGGAGAACCTCGCCGCGGCTTACGGCATGGCCGTAACCGGATCGATGACCATTACCGGTCTGATGATGATCCTGATCTTCTCACAGATTAAAAAGATGCGATGGAAACTGCCGGCCGCCGTCTTCATCACCGGCATCGCCTTTGCGTATTTCCTGTCCACGCTGAGCAAACTGCCCCATGGCGCCTACTGGTCGCTCATCCTGGCCGCCGTCCCTCTGACGACAATTCTCATCTGGACGAAAGGGCAGAAACGCCTTTTCAAGGCGCTGCGTCCGCTGGATTGGGAAACTTTTTTTATCAGCTATCAGCAGATCTACGCCAAAGGGAGAAATATTCTTGGCGCGGCGCTGTTTTTCTGCCGGGGAACCCAGATGATCTCTCCTTACATTGTCCACAGCATTTTTCGCAGCAACATCATCTACGAGCGCAACATCCTGATTTCGATCAACCGCACCGATGAACCCTACGGCGTTGCGGTTCATCACAAGCCGGATCTGGGGCCGGGCCTCGAAGCTCTTGAAATCGAAGCCGGTTACCGGGAAGTTCTGGATATCGAGGCGTTGATCAAGGAGCAGGGCATTCAGGAAAAGGTCATCTTTTACGGCGTGGAGGATATTGTCACACGCAATCCCATCTGGGGCGTCTTCAGTCTGATCAAGCGGATTTCGCCCAACTTCGTTCAGTTCAGCAAGCTGCCGCCCAGCCGCCTGCAGGGGATCGTGACACGGGTGGAAATGTAGCCCGCGCGGCGTCGTCAGTCCATATGCTCCAGCGACAGCTTCGCAGGCTGTTTCCCCAGAAGCACCATGCCGAAATGCTCGTATTTCTCTCCGGTCTTCACATCCATATCGTGCCAGCGCGCCAGAAACTCCCGCTCGCGCAGCCAGGTGCGGCGAATGGTGGCCGGATCCTCGAACAGCAGCACGTCCTTGTTGAGGCCGATCACAATGGCGTAATGGCCGTTGTCCCAGTCGCTGCGCCAGTCATCGAGGGTCATGTAGCGCTCCGCCCAGGCCTGCAGGAGAACGATGACCGGCGTGCCCGCATCCACGAACTGCTTCACCTGGTTGAGCGACCACTGCGTTCCCGATTTGACTTCAAAGCCGTAATGCTGCGCGGCCGCGATCATGGCCTTGGGCGGCGTGCCGCTTTCCTCCGTCGTGCCGAGCGTCTGCATCAGCTCGTCGCGGTCCACCTCCACGCCGTAATACGTCATCACCGTCTGAAGCGCCTGCACGCCGCAGTCATAGTCGTAAACCTGCTTGCCCAGGTGCAGATCGATCATCGTGACTTTCTGTGATTCCTGAAGCGACTGAAGCGTCTGCGCGAGCGATTCGGCAAACGCGCGCCTCAGCCGGTTGATCTGGCCGACATTCGGCGTCCCGTCGCTGTTCTTATAGAGGTTTTCGTTGGTTTCCTGAATGAAGGCCGGAGCACGCGCGCCGACCCTTTTAAGGGCATTGACCGAGTGCGCGGCGCAGATATGACCGTGCACCGCCACATATTCCGAAGCGTTCACCGTCACCAGCGCGTCGGGCAGCCGCTTGCGCAGTTCCTCGGCGTATGTTTCCACGATGACGTCCGGACAGTAGTACAGCGCCTTTTCCTCGCGGTCCGTATGCTGAAAATTCATCAGATCGATCTGGTTGGCGGCCACGCCGCGGGCGGTGACGGTTGAATGGCCGTCAAAGAGAAGGCCGGCGCCCGCGGAAATATTTTCTTCGATGCCGCGGTGAAAAGGTTTCAGATACTTGTCCGACCAGGCCGCCCGCATGGACGGCGAAGGCTCATAGGCGCTGCGGTAAATCGGGCGGCCGAAAACGTCCCGAACCGGCACGGCTTCGTCCAGATCGGCGGGATCGCGGTTGGCATCCAGCAGAATGCTGCAGCAGGGAAAAACCAACTGACGGTTTCCCAGAATATCACGAAAGTCATACAGCCACTGCGTGTACCAGTCCACGTTTTTGAGCAAAGCGGTAAACTCGTCCGTCAAGTCCTCCAGAGAAATCTCCGGCGGAATCACAACGCCGCTGTGGCCAACCACTACCAGAACATCCGATCCTGTCATAATCTTTTACCCCTGATGACGGCAAGCCTTGCAAGGGCAGATCCGCCGTGAACGCATTGTAACCTTTTTCTCCTTCTTTGGGAATTCAAAATAATATGAGCAATATCAAGAGCTTATGCTTATTTATTGACAGACGCGGGCGTTCTTCCTATAGTTATTTTCATAAAGGCAGGCAAGCAGGGATCTGCATGATCCATTCATCACCATCAACGCAGCCGGCTTTTTCGGGCTGGACAACACTGGCGGGCGTCATGCTGGCCTACGGGGCCATCTGCGGGAATGTCACGTACGCCTTCGGCGTCTTTCTGCCGTCAATGGGCGAATCTTTCGGATGGAGCCGCTCGGCCCTGTCCGGCCCCTATACGCTGTTTCTCATCATCGGCGGCATGCTGGGGCCGCTGGCGGGCGTTACCGTCGCCCGTTTCGGAGCCCGGAAAAACATTGTGCTGGGCAATGTCATTGCGGCGCTGGGTCTGCTGGGCATGTCCCAGGTTCGCGAAATCTGGCAGGTTTATCTCTTTTTCGGAGTGATGGGAGGCCTCGGGCTCGCTTTCGCCGAGTTCCTGTCGGCCACCACCGTCATCAACCACTGGTTTATCCGCAAAAGGTCTCTGGCGCTTGGTTTTCTTTTCGCTTCCGGAGGCATCGGCGGCTTTCTGATGCCCCCGCTCATCAGCATGCTGATTTCCGGACTGGACTGGCGCTTTGCCTGGGCGGCGCTGGCCTGTCTTCACCTGATCATGGGCGTTGCCGGAGCCGGTTTACTCATCCGCAATATGCCGGAGGAGGAAGGCCAGTTTCCGGACGGACACGCATCAAAGGAACAGTTTGACGAGTGGCGGGAAAAAGCGACCGGCCATGTCTATCACACCCGGGAGGATTGGAGCGTGCGCGACGCCCTGCGGACGCCGGCGCTGTGGATTCTGCTGGCGCTGTTTTCCGTTTTGCTGTTTGCCACCACCCTGCTGACCACGCACCAGGTCGCTTATCTGCAGGATTTGAAACATTCGCCGATGGTTTCCGCCACGGCTCTGGGGCTGATGCTGGGCATGAGCATCCTGGGCAGGCTCTTGAGCGGAATCCTGGGAATGCGGTTTTCAGGAAGGCATCTGGCCGCCGTTTTCATGGCCTGTCTGGGCTTCGGGCTTCTGTCCCTCATGAACGCCCGGGAAATCGTTTTCGTTTACCTTTATTCCATCCTGACCGGCCTCGGCTTCGGCGGAATGATCGTCCTCCTGCCGCACACGATGGGCGCCTACTTCGGACGCGCGAATTTTTCCCGGATCGTCGGCTGGACCACACCGATCGTCACGCTGGCTTCCGCCGCAAGCCCCCTGCTGGCCGGATTTCTCTACGATTCGACCGGCAGCTATACCCTGCCCTTCGCCGTCACGACGGCATTGATCTTTGTCTGCTGTATCCTGGCGCTCGCGGCTCGTCCGCCGAAACCCCGGGACAAAACATCCGCTCCCCGCGCGTAAAACAGGCCTCCCGCTTAAGAAACAGATTGACATTATAAACTGTTTTTCTTATACTCCGTCCAAACAAAAATCAGAGAATGTGTTCACAAAATCCATACTCAACGGGAAGGACGGGGGGGAATAATGAAAATTTTAGTCGCATATGTCGGAGGGTTGGACGTCGATCGGGCGGTGCTCGAAGTGGCGAAAAAACACGCCAAAGCTTTTAACGCTTCTCTGTATGTTGCCTGCTCCATGGAACGGGTATCGGAGAAGGAGCGCAGGGACCTGGACAAAGTTGAAAAGCACCTCGCCTATGTCAAGGAAACGATGGATGCCGAAGGGATAGAATGCGAAACCCATATTCTGGTGCGGGGCCTCACCCCCGGGGAAGATATCGTGGAATTCGCGGAAGACCAGAAAGTGGATGAGATCATTATCGGCATAGAGAAAAAATCCAAAGTCGGCAAGCTTCTGTTCGGGTCCAATGCCCAGTATATCATCCTGCAGTCCTCCTGTCCGGTAGTCTCCGTAAAATAAACAACAGCCGACTGTAAAAAAAGGCTTGCCCCGCCGGGGCAAGCCTTTTTTTGTTAATTTTGACGGTCTCGTAAAAAGTAATTCGAGCCGTCACCCCGGCGAAGGCCGGGGTCCATAACCCACTGTACCTACTGGATACCGGCCTTCGCCGGTATGACGAAAAGGTGCCGAAATCGACTTTTTACCAGTTCATCAATTTTCAGGAACAGACGCCTATTTCTTGCGCTTGGCCAGCTCTTCCGCTCTCAGTTCTTTGCGCAGAACCTTGCCGACGGTGGATTTCGGCAGTTCCTTGCGGAACTCGACTTCCGTGGGCAGCTTGTAGGTGGCCAGTTTCGACTTGCCGTATTCAATCATCTCTTCGGCCGTCGCCGTTTCCCCTTCTTTCAGTACGATGAACAGCTTGACGTTTTCTCCCCGTTTTGCATCCGGAATGCCGATGGCGCAGGCTTCCATAACCTTCGGGTGTTCATAGTACGCTTCATCAATGTCCCGGGGATAGACGTTGAACCCGCCGCTGATGATCATGTCTTTTTTGCGGTCGACGATGTAGAAATAGCCGTCCTGGTCCATTGTGGCGATGTCGCCCGTATAGCACCATCCGTCTCTGAGCAGGCCGGCGGTTTCTTCCGGTTTGTTGAGGTAGCCTTTGGTCACCTGCGGGCCGCGGATAATGAGTTCGCCCGGTTCGCCGACGGGCATATCCGTTTCGCCTTTATCCAGATCGACGATGCGGCATTCGGTATCCGATACGGGGAGGCCGATCGAACCGATTTTCCGGATGCCTTCGAATGGATTGGTATGGGTCACCGGCGTGGTTTCCGTCATGCCAAACCCTTCACAGATGACCGATCCTGCCGTTTTTTCAAAATCATGAATCACTTCCACCGGCAGCGGGGCGCTGCCGGAAAAGAAGCCTTTGAAGCAGGTCATATCGGTGGTCTTCATTTTTGGATGATTCAGCATACCGATAAACATGGTCGGAACCAGCGCGGCGAAGTTGGGCCTGAACTTGCGAATCGCTTCCAGAAGAGGCTCCGGCTGCGGTTTGGGAATCAGGATATCGCCCCATCCCTGGATAACGGAGAAATTCATCGCGCAGGACATGCCGAAAACATGGAAGAAGGGAAGCGCGCCCAGGTTGACATTGTAGGTTCCGGCAAACTTCGGGAACCAGGCGCGAATCTGCTGCACCTGCTTGCTGATGTTGCCGTGCGTCAGGATGACGCCCTTGGAAACGCCGGTCGTACCGCCGGTGTACTGGTACATGGCCGTATCGTCAAACGTCAGTTTTACTTTGGGCGGGTTGGGCTGCGATTTCGCGATGCAGTCCTTCCATCGAAACACGTCATTGGCCGGTTTGATGGGTTTTGCCGGCAGCAGGCCTTTTTTCTTGCCGACCAGCGGGAAGAGAAGATTGACCGGGAAAGGCAGATAGTCGCCGATGGAGGTGATAATAATCTGCTTCACTTTTGTTTTGGGCCTTAAATCGATCATCCGGTTGGCCAGCAGGTCGATGATGATCATGATTTTGGCGCCGGAATCGTTGAGCTGGTGCTCCAGTTCCCTGTCGGAATAGGTGGGGTTGTTTAAAACGACAATGCCACCCAGCTTCTGGATGGCATAATAGGCGACAACGGTGGGAATCATGTTGGGCAGGATGATGGCCACGGCATCGCCTTTTTTGACGCCTACGCCGGCAAGATAGGTGGCGAACCGGTCCACCATGTCTTTCAACTCTTTGTAAGTCATGGTGTAGCCCTGGAAATTCAGCGCCATGCGATCCGGGTTTTGGGCAGCGCTTCTGTCCAGAATGTCGGGCATGCAGATTTCTTCGTATTGAATTTTTTCAGGAACACCCTTGTCGTAAGATTTTAACCACGGTTTCGACGCATACGATACTTCTCCAGCCATTTTAACTTCCCTCCTCATTTTGGTGTTAAGACGTTTTGAATGAAGCAAACAATATCCTGCGGTCTTGCTGGTGATTAATCTTCAGTAATCCCTCCTCCAAGTTTATTTTAATGATAAAAACAAAAACAAAGCGTTGATAATTTCTTGACCTATTATCAATTTTTTTTAGTAAATACCATAAAATATTGTTCCCGCAAGGGAAAAGATTTCATATCTCATGCTATTTCGAATACTTAGACTTTTATTTTTCACCGCGTCCTTCGTCCAGGCAGGCAACAGTCGCAAGTCCGGCGAATGCCGGATGAAACCGTTCCCTGCAACCATCCACCATATACCGTCCACCAAAGCGGGTTAAAGACCCGCACTACTTCTTGACAGCTGCTCCTTCTAAGGCTAATCCTCATCCGAAAGGAGACTTGCCATGAAAAAGAAATCCCGTGATCTTGAAAAAACCTATCCGGTGGCCGAATTCGCCGCCAAGCTTCGCCGTCTGGCCGATGCGCTGGAAAACGGCAAGCGCTTCATCATCACGATTGCCGGAGAACGAATATCGGTTCCGTCCCGCGCCACATTTAATGTGGAACATGAACGGGAGGGGAAAAACGAAGAAATTGAGTTTCAGATCAAGTGGACCAACAAAAATTGATCCCTTCGCGGAAAGTCACTTTTGCTCCTTTTCGTCATGCCTGGCCGGCATCCAGTAATAAGGGAACTGGTTCCCCGCCCCCGACTTCCCGAGGGCAGGCTGCGCAGGAACGAGGTCTGGATTCCCGCCTGCGCGGGAATGACAGAGAGAGTGGAAATAACTGCAATGGGGACTTGTTACGACAGCGTCAAAATTGGCGCTGCGTTTACGCCGTAGCCCGATGATGATTGCCTTTGATCTTCACATTCATACCCGCAGATACTCCGGCTGTTCCTTTATCGAATACGAGGATCTGGTCGGACAGGCCGCAAGCGCCGGGCTTTCCGGATTCGCCCTCACCGAACACGGCATGCGCTGGCCGGATGCGGAATTCGGGAGGCTTCGGGACATTGCCGCCGAACGGGGCATGCTCCTGATCAACGGACAGGAAATCAACACGTTTGACGCCTCCCACCGCTCCGAAGGTGAATTTCTGGTTTTCGGCCTTTCGCGCAGCCTGACAAAAGAATGCCCAGCCGCTGAGCTCGTCCACACGGTTCATGAGGAAGGCGGCATTGTCATTGCCGCGCATCCCTACAAACTGGCGCGCGGCGGGAAATCCCATTACTACGGAGCGGGGGACCGGGTGTATCAACTGAAGCTGGACGCGATCGAACTTTGCCACCCGGACCACGGTGAGTCGGCCATGAAAAAAGTCCGCCGGGCGATGGAAGAGTTGAAAATTCCGGGCACGGGAGGAAGCGACGCCCACAAGATCCTTCAGGTCGGCTCCTGTGTGACGGTTTTTGAAAATCCTGTGCGCAACGAGGACGATTTTATCCGTGAAATTCGCGCGGGCAACGTCACTGGGGTCAGGTCTTGAAATATCAGTATATTTATGATAACCGGTCAATTGTTTAATGATGTAGGAGTCGAGCATGTCCCGACCTCTTAGAATAGAATATCCCGATGCCGTATATCATGTAACTACGCGAGGAAATGCGAAGAATGACATCTTTTATTCGGATTCCGACCGGGAAGCCTTCTTGAAAATATTATCCGGCGTTGTAAGTCGATTTAACTGGTTGTGTCACGCCTTCTGCCTGATGGACAATCATTACCATCTCCTGATTGAGACGCCGGATGGGAATCTGTCGAAGGGCATGCGTCAACTCAATGGGGTTTATACGCAGAAATACAATTGGATGCATCAAAAGGAGGGACATGTCTTCCAAGGCCGGTATAAGGCAATCCTGGTGGAAAAAGAAAGTTATCTGCTGGAGCTATGCCGGTATGTTGTTTTAAATCCGGTTCGTGCGGGAATGACGGAGAAACCGGAGCAGTGGCGATGGAGCAGCTATCGTTTTACCGCCGGGATGAAAACTCCGCCGGCTTATTTAACAACAGGCTGGATTTTAGAATTATTTCATCAAAAAAAGACTGAGGCGGAAAAACTTTATCAGAAATTTGTAACAGCGGGAATTGGATTGAAATCGCCATGGAAAGAGCTACGAGGGCAGATTCTTTTGGGAGAAGAGGAGTTTGTAGATTCGCACAGGGATTTATTGCAGGATAAACAGACGGTTAAAGAGGTTTCCCGAATCCAGCGATATTTAAGCCGACCAAAGTTATCGACTCTGTTTTTAAAAGAAAGAAACAAAACAGAACGGGATAAGGCAATTCATCGAGCGCATATCCAGCATGGTTATACGCTAAAGGCGATTGCTGATCATCTGGGGATTCATTACACGACGGTGAGCAAGGTTATTAAGACGCCAAGCGAAAACTGATATATCAAGACCTGACCCCAACACTCCCTCCTACATTTTTTCCACGATGTCCCGAATGCGGCCGCTTTCGACCAGATCCAGGAATTCCTCCCCCAGCGGGGCGGAAAGCGAAGCGGCCCTGTTCCAGTTTTCGATCCGACGGCCGGGGTTGTCGATGTGCGTCAGGAAATCGTCGCGGTCGGGAATCTTGCCGTCCGGCAGACGGTCCACAAAACTCTGCGACGGGAAAACCATCACGACGTTGTCCAGGGTCTGTTCATCCGGCGCGCGCCGTTTGATTTTCTTGTCCAGCCAACCGGGAATAATCCTTTCTTCGTGATGGAAGAAGAGCACCAGGTCGCCTTCTTTTCCGGCAAACTGGTGCGACAAGTGATAATCGATCAGTCCGCCGTCCCGATAGACTCCATCCGGCGCCCCGAAAATATTCTTCACGCCCGCGACGACCAGCGGAATCGCGCCCGAGGCCATCACGGCATGCTTGAAGTTGATTTCGTTGAGCCGCACATACCGTCCCCGAAAGGAGGGTTGAAAACAGAAGGGGGGCGGCTTGGAGCCGTTGTAGAAAACCACCCTTTCGGCAAAGCGATACAGTTGGCTGCGGCTCACAAAATTCAGCGCAAAACAGGCAGCCAGAGCGCTTTTTTGCAGAAGAAGCTTTTCGGATGCGACAAGCCCCCGCGATCGTGCCGTGATCACCGACAGGCGGTAGCGTTTGTTGGCCAGAGCAAAGGAAAGCGCGTCGTCTTCGATATACGAACCCAGAATATCCGCAAATTTCCCCAGAATTGTCTCGGGGGTATCCTGCCTTGTAAAGCGGGCCGAAATATAAGCGTTCATGAACCGCCGGTAGCTGTCGGCGGCCTGCGGCTGAAGCCAGGCGGCAAAACGCCAGGCGCCGGCGGACGAACCGATGAGATGCACCGGCCGGGAGCGCCCCAGCAAGTCACCGGTCAGAAGCGTCAAATCGAAACCGCTCGCGACCAGCCAGCGAGGCCCGACCGCCGCTCCGAAGTAGGCGGAAACCGCGTCAAAATGAAAGCCGCCGTCTCTGATGATTTCGTAAGCTTTTCTTCCGGCCTTGATGCGCAATCGGCTCATGAAAAGTACCCGGGCAAAAATCTTGACACCTGTCTTTTTGTTTTGTACATATGCCGCGAGCCGCCGGAGGGTCTGTCCATGATCGAAATTTCTCCGACGATCCTTCGAGCGCTTTGAAAAATGTCATTTCGAGGAGCGTGAGCGACGAGAAATCTTAAGATCCCTCATTGCATTCGGGACATGGATTTCTCCCTTCGATCGAAATGACAAAAATGACTGTTATTCAAAGCTCTCCCTTCTTGCAGGAGTTGTTGCGGCTTTTATCAATATTTACAGAAATTGCAAGACCTTTTACCGGAATTCAAATCGAGGGACACCATGAATATTGCTGACAGTGTAAAAAAAATAGCCGCTGATGCGCTCGCGGCCTCGCGCCTTCTTTCCCGCTGCCCAACCGGCGAGAAAAATGAAGTCCTGACGCGCATGGCCGAAGAACTTCTTCGCAACCGGGACCGGATTTTGTCCGCGAATCAGCGGGATGTGACCGCCGCGCGGGAAAAGGGACTTTCGGCCGCCATGATCGACCGTCTGACCGTGAAAGACGCCACTCTGGCAGCCATGGCCCGGGGGCTTCGGGAAGTCGCGGCTCTGCCCGACCCCGTCGGGAAAGTGACGTCCATGTGGCGACGCCCCAATGGTTTGCTGGTGGGGCGGATGCGGATTCCCCTGGGCGTCATCGGCATCATTTACGAATCGCGCCCTAATGTCACGGTGGACGCCTCCGCTTTGTGCCTCAAATCCGGCAACGCGGTCATTCTGCGCGGCGGATCGGAAGCGATCCATTCCAACCTGGCCATTGCGTCCGTTCTGCAGGAGGCGCTGCAGAAAAGCCCTCTTCCGGACCATGCCATTCAGGTCATCCCTTTTACCGACCGCGAGGCGGTTTCGATCCTGCTTTCGCTCGACGAGCAGATTGATCTGATCATTCCGCGGGGCGGCGAGGAGCTGATCCGCGCCGTCGTGTCCCAGTCCAAGATCCCCGTCATCAAGCACTACAAGGGCGTCTGCCACATTTTCGTGGACGCCTCGGCCGACCTGGACATGGCCGTGAACATCTGCGCCAACGCCAAGGTGCAGCGTCCGGGCGTCTGCAACGCCATGGAGACGCTGCTGGTGCACGCGGATATCGCCCCCGTGTTTCTGCCGAAGGTGGCCGAGAGGCTGCAGAAAGACGGCGTGCGGCTGAAGGGCTGCGAAGCCACCGGAAAGATTCTGAAAGGGATCGAATCGGCAACCGAAGAAGACTGGACCGCGGAATACCTGGACCTGATCCTGGCCGTCCGGGTGGTGGCGTCGATCGACGAAGCCATCGCGCACATCGAAAAATACGGGTCGCTGCATACGGAATCGATTCTCACGAAAGACTACGCGAATGCGCAGCGGTTTTTAAACGAGGTCAATTCCTCCACGGTGCTGGTCAACGCATCCACCCGCTTTTCCGACGGCTTTGAACTGGGCCTCGGCGCGGAAATCGGCATTTCCACCACCAAACTGCACGCCTACGGGCCGATGGGCCTGGAAGAGCTGACGACTTCCAAGTTTATCATTTACGGCGACGGACAGGTTCGCACATGAATCTCGGCCTCTTTGGCGGAACATTCAACCCGGTTCATTTGGGACACCTGAGGGCCGCCCAGGAGCTCGCGGAGCTTCTGAAATTGGACCGCATCGTCTTCATTCCCGCCGCGACTCCGCCGCACAAGACCCCGAGCGGGATCGTCTCCTTTGAACACCGCCTGCAAATGCTGCAACTGGCTGTTGCCGGAAACGATGTCTTTTCTTTGTCGGATGTGGAAAACCGGCGGCCGGGAAAATCCTATTCCATCGACACCGTGCGCCATTTCCGGAATGCCGGTGATTCGGGTCTCGAATGTTTTTTCATCACCGGGCAGGATGCGTTCGACGCCATCACCACCTGGCATGACTGGAAAAATCTTCTGCGGCTGTGTCATTTCGTGGTGATGACCCGCCCGGGGTATGAAAACCGGGGGCTTCACCAAATCCTGCCGCCGGACGTTGCCGGCCGCTACGTTTACGACGCGGCGGGCGATGTTTTTCAGCAGCCGCACGGCGGTTCGATATTTTTCCGCCAGACCACCTTTCTGGATATTTCATCGTCGGAGGTCCGGAAAAGAATGCAGCAGGGCCGCTCCCTGCGCTATCTGACGCCGGACAGCGTCATCCGCTACATGGAAGCAAACCGGCTTTACCGATAGAGGGTTGGGAACTTTTGTTGCCGCGAATCGCGGCCGGTTTTACGGCAGGAAGTCTTGCCGTCCCTTCGTCCGGTAAATGTCTAGGGCGGCATCGACCACGTTCGCGTCGTAAAGGGTTCCGCGATGGTCGGTAATTTCCTGCATCGCCACGTCAACGTCCTTGGCGGGGCGGTACGGCCGGTGAGAGGAGATGGCTTCAATCACATCGGCCACGCCGATGATCCGCGCTTCCAGGAGGATATCGTCCCCCTTCAATCCCTGCGGGTAGCCGGACCCGTCCATCCGTTCGTGGTGCTGCAGAATGATTTTCGCAACCGGATGGGGAAATTCAATCGCCTTGAGAATATCGTAAGCGTTCCGGCAGTGCGTTTTGACCATCTCCATTTCCAGAGGGCTCAATCGCCCCGGCTTGGTCAGAATCTCGGACGGAACGGCAATTTTGCCGATGTCATGAAGCTGGCCCGCGACCCGGATGGCGTCCACCCGGTCCGCGGGCAGCAGCATTTTTTCCGAAATGACACAGGCGATTTTGGCCACCTGCTGTTCATGGCCGGCCGTGTAGGGATCCCGGCTTTCCACGATTCTGGACATGGCCAGCACCGTCCCTTCCAGAATCATCCGGGTTTTTTCATAGCTGACCTGGAGCTCTTCCAGGCTCCGGTTCAGGTGTTTTGTTTTCAGCCGCACTTTTTCTTCCAGGCTTTTGTTGAGTTCCATGAGCTCGGCATTCTGTTTTTTGACCAGTTCGTCCAGCCGACGGTTCTCCATCACCAGATCCGCTTTGCCCAGCATTTCTCTGATCGTGTGGAGCAGTTCTTCCCTGCGCCAAGGCTTGGTCAGATACCGGTGAATCCCCCCGCTGTTGATCGCGTCGATGATCGCGTCCGTGTCCGTGTAGCCCGTCAGCAGCACACGCAGGGCGTCGGGGCAGATGTGGCGGGCCTGCGTAAAAAACTGCACCCCGGTCATGCCGGGCATGAGCTGGTCGGAAATAATCAGGGAAACATCCGGCGATTCTTTCAGGATGGCCAGCGCTTCTTCCGCGGAGCCGGCCGTGCGCAGATCATACCCTTCATCGGCCAGCGCCATGATCATGATTTCCAGGACGGCTTCTTCGTCGTCAATCAGCAGGATCGAATGCCGGTATTTTAAAGGAACCAATGGAATGGAATTCATGTGCCTGTGCCTCCCCTCATAGAACTTTCTTCAAAAAGGCGCCGGTAAAAGACTGTTCATTTCGCGCCACCTCCCGGACCGTGCCGGAGGCGATGATCCGCCCTCCGCCCGGACCGCCCTCGGGCCCCAGATCGATGATGTGATCCGCGGACTTGATAATATCCAGATTGTGTTCGATGACGACCATGGTATTGCCCATGTCCACCAGGCGCATCAGCACGTCCAGCAGCTTCTGAATGTCCGCAAAGTGCAGACCGATGGTGGGCTCGTCCAGAATGTACAGGGTGTTCTGGTTGACCCTTTTCCCCAGCTCCCGCGCCAGCTTGATGCGCTGCGCTTCGCCGCCGGAAAGCGTTGTGGCCGACTGGCCGAGACGGATGTATCCGAGGCCGACATCCGCCAGCAGTTGGAGATGCGAGCGAATGGACGGGATGTTGGCAAAAAAATCCAGCGCCTGAGAAACGGTCAGATCCAGAACATCGGCGATGCTTTTATCCTTGTATTTGATGTCCAGCGTGTCCGCGTTGAAGCGCTTGCCCCGGCAGGCGTCGCAGGTGACGTAAACATCCGGAAGGAAGTGCATTTCGATTTTGATCAACCCGTTTCCCTCGCAGGCTTCGCAGCGGCCGCCCTTGACGTTGAAGCTGAACCGACCCGGCTTGTAGCCGCGGATGCGGGCGTCCGGAAGGCCGGTGAAAAGATCGCGGATAAAGGAAAAAATGCCGGTATAGGTGACGGGATTGGACCGCGGCGTCCGTCCGATCGGCTGCTGATTGATCATGATGACCCGCTCGATGCCTCCCATGTCCCGGACGCGGCGGATTTTTGCCATGGGGCCGCTGTGCTGATTCAGCCGGCGCGCCATCACCTGGTAGAGCGTTTCGATCACCATGGTGCTTTTGCCGGAGCCGGAAACGCCGGTGACGGCGGTCAGAACGCCGGTCGGGATTCGAATGTCGATATTTTTCAAATTGTTTTCCGTTGCGCCTTCCAGGACGATGTGGCGGCCCTTGACCTTCCGCCAGGCGGGAAGCCCGATGGATTTCCGGCCGGAGAGGTACTGCCCCGTAAGCGATGTTTCGCTTTGCAGCACTTCGGCGGGACTGCCCTGAAAAATCACTTCCCCCCCCCGGGCGCCGGCGCCCGGCCCCATATCGATAATATGGTCGCAGGCCAGCATCATGTCGGCGTCGTGCTCCACCACCAGAACCGTATTGCCCATGTCGCGCAGCTTCTTGAGCGTGTCGATCAGGCGCAGGTTGTCCCGCTGGTGCAGGCCGACGGTCGGTTCGTCGAGCACATACAGAACGCCCATCAGTCCGGAGCCGATCTGCGTGGCCAGCCGGATGCGCTGGGATTCGCCGCCGGACAGCGTGGAGGTCGATCGCGCCAGATTCAGATAATCCATGCCGACATTGAGCAGAAAGGAAAGGCGGCTTTTGATCTCCTTTAAAACGCGCTCGACAATTTTCGTTTCCTGACCGGTCAGCTTCAGCCCTTCGAAAAACTCAAAACATTCGCGAATGGACATCAGGCACAGCTCATAAATGTTCCTGCCGCCCACGGTCACGGCCAGGCTTTCTTTTTTCAGGCGCGCGCCGCCGCAGGTTTCGCAGGGCCGCAGGTCGATGTAGCGGGCCAGGTCGCTGCGGACGCCGGCGGACGCGGTTTCCCGCCAGCGGCGCTCCAACTGCCGGATGACGCCTTCAAAGGGGCGGTGGACGAAGTAGCGTTTGTCCGGACGGTCAATGTGAAATTTGATTTGTTCCGTTCCCGATCCATACAGCAGAACCTTGCGGATTTTTTCCGGCAGATTGGAAAACGGCATATTGATGTCGAAATCATAATGTTCCGCCAGTGTGTCCAGCAGGTTAAAGTAGTAAAGCGAGCTGCGGTTGGCCCAGGGAGCAATGGCGCCTTCGCGCAGAGAAAGGCCCGCGTCGGGCACCACGAGATCCGGCGCGAAGTGCATCCGCGACCCCAGACCGTTGCATTCGGGACAAGCGCCATAGGGGTTGTTGAACGAAAATACGCGGGGGGCAAGAGGCGGCATGCTGATGCCGCAGGCCGGACAGGCATATTTTTCGGAATACAGCGTCTCTCCGCCGTCAGCGGCGGCAATCCGGACCAGCCCGTCGCCTTTATGGACGGCAATCTCCAGAGAGTCCCGCAGCCTCTTGCGGATGCCGTCCTTCATCACCAGGCGGTCAACGATCAGATCGATGTCGTGGCGTTTGGTTTTGGAAAGGACAAGGTCAAGGGACAGGTCGTGGATTTCGCCGTCAATGCGAACCCTCGCAAAGCCTTCTTTCTGGAGCTTCTTCAATTCTTTGGCAAACTCGCCTTTTTTGCCCCTGACCAGCGGGGATAAAATGCTGAAGCGCGTCCCTTCGGGCAGGTCGAGCACGCTTTGCATGATGCTGTCGATGGTTTGCGACTGGATCTCCCGACCGCAGTTGCTGCAATGGCAGACGCCGATGCCGGCGAACAGCAGGCGGAAATAATCGTAAATCTCCGTGACGGTGCCCACGGTGGAGCGCGGATTGTGGCTGGCCGCCCGCTGTTCGATGGCAATGGCGGGCGAGAGGCCCTCGATGGATTCCACATCCGGCTTGTCCATCTGGCCGATGAACTGGCGCGCGTAGGTCGAAAGCGACTCCACATAGCGGCGCTGACCCTCGGCGTAGATGGTGTCAAACGCCAGGGAGGATTTGCCCGAGCCGGAAACGCCGGTGATGACCACCAGCCGGTCGCGGGGAATATCCAGAGAAATATTTTTGAGATTGTGCTGGGACGCGCCCTTGATTCTTATCAAATCCATGGCCGGAATTGCCGTTTCTTAAAGCCGGATGTCAATGAAGGATTTTTTGCGGAGCTCAGCCATCCATTCGTCATACTTTTTGTTGACTTTTTCATCTTCAATTTTTGCCTTGATTTCATCGCGCACCACGGGCAGGGGCTTCAGCCCCGCCCCTTTTTTGTCCACGACCACCAGCAGGAGAAACCCCGCTTCGGTTTCGAGAACTTCGCTGACCTCCCCCACGGGAAGGCTGAAGGCCGCCTTTTCAACTTCCGGCATCATGACGCCCCGTTCCACAAAGCCGATGTCGCCTCCTTCAGCCGCGGCCGGGCCCCTGGAATAGCGCGCAGCCATCACTTCAAAGCGCTCGCCTTTCAGGATGCGTTCGCGCAACTGATTCGCCTCGGCCCGGACCCGGTCGCGCGCTCCGCTGTCCGCTCCCTCCGGAACCGGCAGAAAAATCTGCCGGATGTGCACCGCTTCCCTGCCTTCATAGTCCTCGCGATGTTTGTCGTAATACTCGCCGATTTCTTCATCCGTCACCAGAATCCGCGACTGCACCTCGCGTCGCAGAAGCCGCATGCGCAGCATCTGTCCCCGAATTTCCTGTTTGGCGCTCTCCAACGTCTTGCCTTCTTCGGCCAGTTTTTTCAAATAGTCCTGCATGGTCAACCGGTTTTTGGCCAGCATGTCCTTGACCATGCCCATGACTTCTTCATCTTTGACGGCCGCAATGCCGACGCCCGGCTTTTTCGCCTCCTGTTCGATGAGGATCTGATCAATCATCCGCTGCAGAAAAGCCGCCTCGCCCTGCTTAAGAAACGCTTCCTTGTCCGGGCCCTTATAGTTGGCCTCAATGTGAGCGGCATAGGGCGCAAATGCCCGGTGGAGTTCAGAAAGTGTGATCACTTCGCCGTTGACGACGGCGACGATTCTGTCCGCCACGCCGGCGGCCGCCGGCGCACTGATCAGCAAAACGGCAAGGATGACTGCAAAACCCGTTTTATAAGCCTTCACGTAGTTCCCCCTGTTGAACGATCGTTATGATGGTGTGTTCTCCCTGAGAACATTTATTTCCTTTTTCACGACGGCCTTCATCTTCAAGTTGTTCAGCCAGGCGTTGAAAGCCGCTTCTTCTTTTTGCGCCCGGAGAACATCCAGAAGTTCCTGCCGGCATTCCGCAAAGGATCGAGCCCGGGCCGGCTGAATGTCCGTGACCTTTAAAATGTGGTATCCGTAGGCGCTTTTGACAATGGGGCTCGTTTTGTGAAGCGGCAGAGTAAAAAGCGTCTTGTCCAGCGGTTCCGGCATGGTATCGCGCGCGATCAGCCCCAGGTCCCCGCCGCGGACCGCTTCCGGCCCGATGGAAAACGCCTTGGCCAGCAAGGCGAAGTCTTCACCCCTCTCCAGCCTCTCTTCGACTTCCCTCGCCTGATCGAGATCCGGCGTGACAATCTGGGACGCCCGAACCCTCGCTCCGGATCTGCAGAAGTCGGGATGCTCCCGGAAATAATCCTCCGCTTCATCTTCCGAAACGCGGACGGCCGCATGGACCTCCGCGGCCACCAGCTTTTCGAACAGCATCTCTTTTTTCAGCGCTTCGCGCCAGTCTTCATATCGCACATTTTTCCGGACGAGCAAATCAAAATAATTTTCGCCGTAATCTCCGCGGATTTCGAGCAGTCTGTTTTCCAGCTCGGTCTCGCTGACCGAAAGGCCCAGCTCGCGCGCCCGCTGGAGAACCATTTTCTCCGTAATCAGCGCGTCCAGAATTTCCTCCTCCAAGCGCATGCGTTTGCCGGATTCGCCCTGAAGAGCGCGAAGCGAAAACAGTCCCTTGCGGTCGCCCAGCCGCGCCCGGTATTCCTCCAGGTAAATTTTTTCGCCGTTGACCGTCGCGACGTGCGGGCGCCCGGCTTCCTGCCGCCCGCAGGCGGAAACAAGGCAAAGGGCGCAAAGCACGGCCAGGGGCGCCAGCGTCCTCCATTGCCGAACCAGGTTTTGCAAAAGCGCCTTCATCACGCGCCGTTTCCCCGAACGTTTGCATCACTACAGAAAACCAAGAATGACGGTCTCGTAAAAAGTAATTCGAGCCGTCACCCCGGCGAAGGCCGGGGTCCATAACCCACTGTACTTACTGGATACCGGCCTTCGTCGGTATGACTAAAAGGTGCCGAAATTGACTTTTTACCAGTTCATCAAGAATGTCATTCCCGCCGCGCCTATTTTGGCGCTCCGGATCTCCTGCGCCGGAAAATGTCTTTATCCATATCCCGATAAAGGCTATTCGGCAAGCATCTTTAGAAGCTCCTCCGCCCGGTCCAGAAGATCCGGCGCGCCGGCCGGGCGGGCCGGCAGAAACAGCCTGAAGTCAGGGGTAAAGCGCAAATCCCTGATTTTCTTTCGGGTCAGCGCGGTAATTCGGGCCGGATCCACCGGGGAGGCTTCGCTGAAATAAATGTAAAAATATTTTCCGTCGAACCCCATTTTCCTGGCTTTGAGCGGCGCGAGGAGATTGCGGACGCCGATCACACGCAGCAGATTTTCCGCCGCCTGCGGCAGGGGCCCGTAGCAGTCCGCCAGCTCGGCGCGGATGTCCTGAAGATCTTCGGGACCCGCCGCGAGTGATATTCTCTTGTACAGGACCAGGCGCCGGTGAACATCCTGCACGTAGTCCTCCGGCAGAAAAGCGGAAATTCCCATCTGAATTTCAGGAAGAGCCTCTTCAACCAACGCCGGAGCGCCCTGAATTTCCCGCACGGTCTTTTCCATCAGTTCGGTGTAAAGCTCATACCCGACGGCGGAGATGTGCCCGGCCTGCGAAAGGCCCAGCACATTGCCGCCCCCGCGGATTTCCAGATCGTTGTGGGCGATGCGGAACCCGGAGCCCGGTTCGGAAAACTCCTTGATGGCCTGAAGCCTGCGCAGAGCGTCCCTGGAGAGGAGCGCGCCGCGGGGCAAAAGCAGATAGGCCGAGGCATCCTCGCTGCCCCGACCCACGCGCCCGCGAATCTGGTAGAGCTGGGCCAGGCCGAAGCGGTCGGCGCGGTTGATGAAAATCGTATTGGCGGACGGGATGTCCAACCCCGATCCGATGATCGTCGTGCAAACCAGCACGTCGAATTCCCGCCGGATGAACCGCGCCATGGCTTTTTCAATTTCCGCCGGCTTCATCTGGCCGTGCACGACGCCGACCCGCGCGCGGGGAACCAGCCGTTGCGCCAAATTCGCGATCCCGTAAATGGAGCGCACCCGGTCATGGACAAAAAACACCTGGCCGCCCCGGGCAATTTCCGCCTCAATCCCCCCCCGAATGACGTCTTCGTCGAATTCCAGGACGTAGGTCTTGATGGGCCGGCGGTCTTCCGGCGGCGTGTTGATGATCGACAGGTCGCGGATGCCCGTAAGCGACAGGTGCAGCGTGCGCGGAATCGGCGTGGCCGAAAGCGCGATCACGTCCACCAGCGTCCGCATTTTTTTCAATTTTTCCTTGTGCGCCACGCCGAAGCGCTGCTCTTCGTCGATGATCACCAGCCCCAGGTTTTTGAACGCCACATCCTTCTGCAGAAGGCGGTGCGTGCCGACAACGATATCGACCCTCCCCCGGAGGAGGTCCGCCAGTGTTTTTTTGATTTCGGCCGGACTCCGGAAGCGGTTGAGCGCTTCCACGCGAATGGGAAAATCCGCCAGCCGACGCGAAAACGTCGCGAAATGCTGCTCGGTCAGAATCGTGGTCGGCGCCAAAAGCGCCGTCTGTTTGCCGTCCATCGCCGCCCGGAACGCCGCGCGCAGCGCGACTTCCGTCTTGCCGAATCCCGCATCGCCGCAAATCAGGCGGTCCATCGGTTTGACGTCGTCCATGTCGGCGTGGATGTCTTCAATGGCCCGCGCCTGATCGGGGGTTTCCTCGTATTCAAACGTCGAGCAGAATTCCTCATAGACGCGATCGGGCGGCAAGAAGGGTTTGCGCTCCATCGCCTCGCGCGCCGCATAAATCGCCACCAGCTCCTCGGCCACGTCGCGGACGGACTTTTTGACCCTTTCCTTGACCGCGTCCCAGGAGGTCCCTCCCATCTTTTCAATTTTCGGCGTATAGCCGTCCGGCCCCAGATAGCGCTGAATCTTCTCCAGAGCGTTCACGGGCAGATAGAGCTTGTCGCCGTCCAGATACTCGATGACCAGAAAATCATTTTCCACGGCGCCCACGGCGATTTTTTGCAGCCCGCGGTACAACCCGATGCCGAAATCCCGGTGGACCACAAAATCCCCTTCTTTCAGATCGCCGAAGGATTTTAAAAAATATCCCTCGTGCCGCGGCCGGACGCGGCGGCGAGGCGTCTTTTTGACAAAAATATCTTCTTCGCTCAGAAACGCCAGCCCGGGAGACTCCAGAACGAAGCTGCCGGACAGTTTTCCTTCCCGCAAAAACAGCACGGATCCCTCACCGGGATTTTGGATGATTTCCAGAAGGGGGGTCTCCGGGGACAGCATCCGCGCCGGCAAACCATACCCCGCCAGCAGGTGCTGCATGCGGGCCGTGTCTTCCGGCGTAGGAGACACAAAGAACACCGGCCTTCCCTGCGCCAGCCAGCCTTGAATTTTTTCCGCCGTGCGGCCGAGGTGAGACTCTTCCTTCCCATCGCCAAACGAAGTCCCGGGAACGGGAACCTCCGGACGGGTATCGAAATTCACCACGGGGACGGCGCTTTTCGGGTCATCCAGCGTCAGGCCGGAGAACCATACCTGTTGAAAATCGTCCATTCGTTTACGGAGCGGCTCTTCATCCAGATAAAGACCGGCGTGCTCCAGATAGAACCTGCCGCCCGCTTTCGCCTTGTACAGAAGCTTGTCGATGCCGGCCGACACATCTTGCTGCGCCTGTTCCACCCCCAGCGGGTCGTTGATCACGAACAGCGAATTCCTCGGAAGATAGTCGAAAACACTGGAGAGATTCCGCCGGCCGAAGCCCGCCGGATCGTCGTACTCTTCATAAAACAGGGGCAGGAAAATCGGATTGAGAGAGGTCGCGGATTGCTCCCGAAGCGTTTCCGAAAGCCGGCTGCGCAACTCGCGCGGAAGGTCCAGATCGTCGGCGCGGCGCTTGACATTGCGCACGGCCCGGTTGAGCCTTTCCTCATCGAGGAGAATTTCGCCGGCCGGCCCCAGAACAAACGCGTCCACGGACGCGCCCGAGCGCTGGGACGCGGCGTCAAAGCGGCGGATGGATTCGATCTCGTCGCCCGCCATCTCCAGGCGCAGGGGGTCCGGCGCGCCGGGCGGAAAAATATCCAGAATATTGCCGCGCAGGCTGAACTCGCCGGGATTTTCCACCAGCGATACCCTCGAATATCCGCCCGCTGCGAGCTTTTGGGGGAACTCCTCCATCAGGAGCACATCGCCGATGGAAAGAATTTTCAGATATTGTTGAAATTCGGCGTAGGGCATGACTTTCTGCATGCAGGCCGCGAGAGAGGTGACAACGATCTTGCGGCTGTCCACCTGCAGTTGCGTGAGCACATGGAGGCGGGCCATTTCTTCCTCCCTCTGCAGGGCGAACATGTCCACCGAAAGAAAATCGAGGGGCGGGTAATGCAGCACTGCCCCTTCGCCCAGGAAGAGCGCCAGATCTCGGGCAAAAGAAGCGGCTTCCTTTGCCGTGGGACACAGGACGATCAACGGCGCGGCCAGCCGCTCGAACAACAGCGCGGTCAGAAACGCACGCGCGGGGGGAACCAGACCCCGCGCATCCGTGACCGGCGCTCCCTTCGCGATCCCCTCCAGCAACTCCCGCACGGGCGGGGCGTCGGGAACCATTTTTTTATCGATAATTTTTCTCACGAAATGTCATCCAGGCGAATCAAACCGTCGGTCAGGAAAGGGCCAGCATTTTGTCCAGGGCTTTTTTCGCGGCCTCGCTCACATCCCGGGGAACCGTAATGACCGGCTGCAGGGTCGCCAGCGACCGCTCGATATCGTCCAGCGATATTTTCTTCATGTCGGCGCAGAAAAGCGCGTCCGAGGCGGGAATAAAAGTTTTTTCCGGGTTGTCTTTGGTGAGTTGGGTCAAAATGCCTTTTTCCGTTCCGATAATGATCTCATTGGCTTTTGTGTCGCGGGCAAACTGGAGAATGGCCGACGTGGAACCCACGAAATCCGCAAGGGCAAGCACTTCCGGACGACACTCCGGGTGCGCGGCAAACGGCGCCCGCGGATGCTCCCGCCTGCGGGCCGCAACTTCCTGGGCCGTCAGCGCCTGGTGAATCGGGCAGCAGCCCTCCCACGCGGCAATGTCCCGACCCGTGACGGACGCCGCGTGGCGGGCCAGATTGCCGTCGGGCAGCATTACCACTTTTTTCGACGGCGGCAGGTTTTGAACAATTTTAATCGCGTTGGACGACGTGCAGCAGATGTCGCTTTCGGCCTTCACTTCCGCCGTGGAGTTGATGTACGTCACGAAAACGGCGTCCGGTTGAGCCTGCCTCATTTTTCTCACCGCGTCCGGTCCGGCCATGTCCGCAAGAGGACAGCCCGCGTCCAGGCGCGGCAGCAACACGGTTTTTTCGGGGGAAAGCATTGCCGCGCTCTGCGCCATGAAGTGCACGCCCGCGAAGACGATCACCCTGGCGTCGGAGCGAGCCGCCGCCTGGGCCAGCGCCAGGGAATCCCCCAGTACGTCGGCGATCTCCTGAATTTCAGGCCGCGCATAGTAATGGACCAGCAAAATGCCCTGCTTTTCGGCCAGCAACGCGCGAATTTTTGTCTGCTGCTCGTTCATCTTGTTTCCTTCCTCTCCATCGGCTTCTTCCCTAGCGCAAATACCGGTGAAATTCAACCGGCAATAGGGGATGGGGAATGGTGGATGTGATCGGGAACGGTTTCAAACCGTTCCCTACGGTGTCATGGTTCGACAGGCTCACCATGACAACTTTTCCCCATTGCCTGTTGCCCGTAACCCATTACCCATGACCCATTGCCTATCGCCCATCGCCTATCGCCCATAGCCCGTCACTTTTTACCCTCGCTTTTTGATTGACAACCCGACGGTCTTTGATAAGGTATCCCCCTGAAAAACGGCTGGAGAAACAAAATGATATCCGTAGAAAAAGCGCTTCATACGGTCCTTGCCGCCTGCCGGCCCATGGGATTGGAAAAAGTCGATCTTCTGGAGGCGGCAGGCCGGGTGATCGGCGAAGATGTCTTCGCGCCGCGCAATGTCCCTTCCGCCGCCAACTCCGCCATGGACGGCTATGCCGTGCGGTCCGACGACACGAAAGGCGCGCACGCCTTAAAGCCCGTCGAGCTTGCGGTTGTTGAAACAATCGCCGCCGGCCGCCTTCCCCGCAGAACGGTTCAGGCCGGACAGGCGGCGCGCATCATGACCGGCGCGGTGATCCCCAAAGGCGCGGACGCCGTGGTCCGCCGGGAGGACACCGAAGAAAAAGGCAAAACGGTTCTGATGAAAATCGCCGCGCCCCGGGGGCTGGACATCCGGTTTCCCGGCGAGGATGTGCGTCAGGGAGAGAAAGTCATCGCGGCAGGCAGCGTTTTGCGGCCGGGCCACATCGGCATGCTGGCCGTTCTGGGAAAGGCGTTTGTCGCGGTTTACCAGAGGCCGCGCGTGGCGATCCTGTCCACCGGCGACGAACTGGTGGACATTGAAACCGAGCCGCCGCCCGGCAAAATCGTCAACTCCAATACCTATTCGCTGGCCGCTCAGGTTCTCTCCTGCGGCGGTGTTCCCGTGCTGCTGGGCATCGGCGGCGACGACAAAGAGGATCTGGTTAAAAAATTTCAGGTGGCGCGGCGGGCGGATGTCATCCTTTCCTCCGGCGGCGTCTCGGTCGGCGATTATGATTTCGTCAAAGATGTGATGGGCGACATCGGCAACGCCATGCACTTCTGGCAGGTGGCCATGCGGCCCGGGAAGCCGCTGGCTTTCGGCTCCATCGACGGCGTCCCCCTCTTCGGTCTGCCCGGCAATCCCGTATCCGTCATGGTTTCCTTTGAGCAGTTTGTCCGCCCCTTTCTGCTTTGCATGCAGGGGCATACCCGGATTTTTCGCCCGACACTGACCGCCGTCAGCGCCCAGGAAATCAAAAAGGGCGCGGGCGTCAAAAATTTTCTGCGCGCGGTGGTTATAAAAGAAAAAAATCGTTACCTGGCGCGCCTGACCGGCGAACAGGGGTCCGGCATTTTGAAGTCCATGGTGGAAGCCAATGCTTTCATTGTTTTGCAGGAAGATGTCTCCCATGTGAAAAAGGGAGAGAACGTATTGGTTCAACTGCTTGAAGAAACACTGACCGGGGCGGATGTTCCCGCCTGAATTTGGCGCCCGATCCCAGGGCAGGAATAAAGAAAGGGTAAAAGAAAGGATGCTTTATGCGTAAATTAATGATTGTGGTTTGTGTCGCCCTGATCGCCGTCTGGGGATGTTCGCCCGAAGCGCCTAAAACGGAGGATCAGAAGGCTTTCTACGCGCTGGGGGTTCATCTCAGCAAGCAACTGTCCGTTTTTGATCTGACGACCGAAGAGTTGAAATATGTTCAACTGGGAATGTCCGACGCAGCCGGCGGCAAAAAGCTGGCGGCGGAACCGGAAGCCAACATGCAGAAACTGGGTGAACTGGCCCAGGCCCGAATGCAGAAAGCCACGGAAAAGCAAAAAGAGCTGGCCAAACCGTTTCTGGAAAAAGCCGCGAAGGAAGCCGGCGTGAAGAAAACCGCCTCCGGATTGATCTATAAAGAAATCAAAGCGGGCACGGGCGCTCAGGCCAGGGCCACGGACATCGTCAAGGTCCACTACGTGGGCACGCTGATTGACGGCAAGGAATTTGACAGCTCCGTCAAGCGCGGCCAGCCCGCGGAACTGCCGTTGAGCCAGGTGTTCCCCTGCTGGACGGAGGGGGTCAGCATGATGAAGGTGGGCGGCAAATCCAAACTGATCTGCCCTTCGGAGATCGCCTACGGAGACCGGGGCCGTCCCCCCGTGATTCCCGGCGGCGCAACGCTGGTCTTTGAAGTGGAGCTTCTGGACGTGAAAGACGCCAAAACAGCCGCATTGCAGTCTTCGCCCTCCGTAAAACCGAAGGCAAAATAACCCCGGCCCGCAAGCGCGGCCGTTGATTCAGAAGACCCGGAAGGGGGTGGCAAAGGGCCTCCCCCTTTCTTTAAGTCTTGCAGTCTGTTTCCTCTTCGATTGCCGGGATGAAAGGGGATGCTGATGAAAAAACAAGAATGGTTTCGTCTTCTGCGCCGTCTTCCGGCACTCGCCGTGATTTTTCTTGCCGCTTTCCTGATGCTCCTCCCCTGCCCCTCTTGGGCCGAACCTGCAACACCGGCGCAGGAGGACGACAACCAACCCCGCCTGCGCAGCCTGGCCCTCGCCAATGAGATCTGGCTGGGCGATTTCGATCAGCTCCTGGAGAAACGCGTCATCCGCGTCCTGGTTCCGCAGAGCCGCACCCTGTATTTGATTGTCAGGGGAAAGGAACAGGGGCTGATCGGCGACATGGTCAGGGAATTTGAGCGCACCCTCAATAAAAAATACGCCAGAAAACTAAAAAAACGCCCGTTGACCGTCGTGATTATTCCACGGACGCGGGACCTCCTCCTTGGCGATGTGGCAAGAGGGCTCGGCGATATTGCCGCCGGCGACATCACGGTGACGGAGGAGCGCCTGAAGACGGTGGACTTTGCCGCGCCGCCGGACCTGCCCGGCGTGTCGGAAATCCTGGTCGCGGGTCCGTCGTCTCCCGCCGTGGGCGCCATTGATGATCTGGCCGGAAAGACCGTGCATGTGCGCAAAGCCTCCAGCTATTATGAAAGCCTGACCCTTTTGAACAATCGGTTGATCCGGGAACACAGGAAACCCGTCAACATCATCCTCGTCCCGGATGCGCTGGAAGACGAAGACCTGATGGAAATGCTTCAGGCGAAAATTTTCGATTTTACCGTCGTGGACGACTGGATGGCCCGCCTGTGGGCGGAAGTTCTGCCCGGCATCACCGTCCGGGACGACATCGTGCTGCGCAGCAAAGGCAGGATCGGCTGGGCCATCCGCAAGAACAGCCCGCGGCTGGAATCGGAAATTCTGGATTTCTACCGTATCGTCCTGAAAAAACGCGGCGTGATCGAAGGCCGCATTCAGCAGTACCACCGGAACATCGAAAAGATCAAAGATCCGACCGGCACGGGGGAATGGAAGCGGTTTGAACAAACCTTGAGCCTGTTTCGGAAATACGGCAACCGGTACGGATTTGATCCGCTGATGCTGGCCGCCCAGGGCTATCAGGAATCCCGGCTGGACCAGAGCAAACGCAGCCCGGCGGGCGCGATCGGCATCATGCAGATCATGCCCAAAACGGGCCGGTCGCTGAAGGTGGGAGACATAAAGATCACCGAACCCAATATTCACGCCGGCGCCAAGTATCTGGACCTGCTCATGACCAACTACTTTTCGGATGCCTGCTTCAGCGAGCAGGACCGCTCGCTTTTTGCCTTTGCCAGCTACAACGCGGGGCCGGGAAGGATCTCGAGAATGCGGATGCTGGCGAAAGAGCGCGGCCTGGACGCGAACCGGTGGTTCAACAACGTCGAGCTGGTCACCGCCGAAAAAGTGGGATTTGAGACCACCGCCTACGTCCGGAACATTTACAAATATTACGTGGCCTACAAGCTGACGATCAACAGCATGGAGGAAAAACAAAAAATCCTCCAGCAGGCCGTTGCGGATCCATCCCGCAAACCATGACGGACCCGCCTCAACACCGGATGGAACAAACGGCCAGTCCGGCCCGGGCCGTTTCCTTGTACCTCTCCGACATATCCCGACCCGTTTCCAGCATCGCTTCCACCACGGCGTCGAAGTCGATCTTCTGGCGGGCCGGATCCCCCGCGGACGCCAGAAGATAGGCATTGTAGGCGTGGACCGCTCCGACGGCGTTGCGTTCAATACAGGGAATTTGAACATAACCGCCGATGGGATCGCAGGTGAGTCCCAGATGGTGCTCCAGGGCAATTTCAGCGGCGTTTTCAATGACGGCCATCCCGCAGCCCCGAATGTGCGCGATCATGGCTGCCGCCATGGCTGAGGCGACGCCGACTTCTCCCTGGCAGCCGACTTCGGCTCCGGAGATGCTGGCGTTGTGGCGGGTAATGCCGCCCACAGCCCCGGCGACGAGAAGCCCCTCCCGAATCAGCTCCCGGGAAATTCCCAGATGCTTTGCCGCAAAATAAATAATTCCGGGAATAATTCCGGATGAGCCGGACGTCGGCGCCGTCACGACCCGGTGACCCGCGGCGTTTTCTTCCGAGGCGGCCAGCGCGTAAGTGTTGAGCAAAATGACGAATCGCTCCGGCGAATCGGGTATCGTTTGCGCCCGACGCAAAAGAACCGGCGCCTTGCGGGCCAGACCGATGGGTCCCGGAAGAATGGCATCCGTAGCCAGGCCGCGTTCAACGGCGCTGACCATTGCGTCAATGATCGCATCCAGTCCCTTATCCGTTCGCTCCGCGTCCAGACCGGAAACCACCGCCTCATTGCGCCGCAGGAGTTCGACGAGACCGATGTTCAGCCGGTCCATCTGAGCGCGAAGCTGGTGCATGCTGGCGTAGGGAATCGGCGGAATCGGCCGCGGATGTTCCGCCTCTCCCCTGCAGAGAATGAAGCCCCCTCCGACGGAGTAGTATTCCTGCTCCAGGAGAATGCCCTCTCCCGCTTTGAGGCGAAAAACCATGGTATTGGGGTGCGGGAGATTTCCGGGGGTTGTGTCGAAATGAATATCGCCCGCGCGGAAAGGGATCTCCTTTTTGCCGGCGCAAAAGGTGTAAACGGCTTTTGGATCCGTGCCGAGCGGATCAAAGGCATCCGGATCGACGGTTTCCGGGTCCCATCCCAGCAGGCCGGCAATCACGGAGCGATCCGTCCCGTGTCCTTTCCCGGTGGTGGCGAGCGACCCGTACAGAGAGACCTCGACAGCCGTCGCCTTTTCCAGAGCGGCTTTTTTCAGTCCGGCGCAGGCCTGCCGGAAGCAGCCGGCCGCCTTCATGGGGCCCAGCGTGTGAGAGCTGGAAGGCCCCGGGCCGATTTTGAAGATATCGAATACCGATGTCGCAATCACGTTCATGATGAAGGCCTTTCCGAGCGGCTGATCAGCCACTTCTTCTGAATTTCTTCCAGTCGGCCGCTTTTGATGAGTTTATCCAACGCATGATCGATTTTCCGGCCGAGCTGCGTATCTTCCTTCCGGTAGGCGATGGCATATTCTTCCTGCTCGCCGAGCGGGAGAGACCGGCCCCTGACGAGCCCCTGGGCCAACCACTCGTCAATGATCGGCTTGTCGAAGACGACGGCGTCCAGGGCGCCGTTCTTGAAGTGCTCCAACAGGTCGGAAGAAACGCTCATCCGCCACAGACGATATTCGGAACGCCCGTTCATATACTTCTCGCCGGTCGAACGGCTCTTGACGCCGACCGCCTTTCCGCGCAGATCCGCGAGCGTAGTCGCCGGACTGTCCGCGTGCACCAGCATCGCCAGGGTTCCTTGATGATAGCTTCGGGTGAAGGCCGCCTGCCGGCTTCGTTCCGGGGTCACTGTCAGTTCGCTGATGGCAGCATCCACCAGATCCTTTTCCAGGGCCGGGAAAATATGGTCCAGCGGCGTGGCACGGAAGGCGATCCGATACCCCATCTCCCCGGCGACCGACTGAATTATATCGATATCCAGCCCCGCGGGCTTGCCCGTTTCGTCCTCAAAGGCAATGGGCGGATTGGAGATTTCAACGGCGACCCGCAGCACCGGCCGGGTGTCGATAAACTTCGGTGTAATCAGAAGGGCGGCGAGGATGAGAACGGCTCCCCCCAGGACGAGATATTTTTTGCTGACCGCAAAACCTTCGAAGCGGGGCAGCCCATGGGTCATGCCATAGAGGACCGGGATTCCCGCCAGCGTCAGGACCAGAGAGACCATGGCGTTCACGGGCTGGCTCAGAATCATGCCGTACATGATGTAGAGGGCGCCGCCGATGGCGACAAGCGGCGTCACGGGATAAAAGGGAACCTTGTAGCCGCGGACCGCGTCGGGAAACCGCTTCCGGGCGATAAACACGGCGGCGAAGGTCATCATGTAGAAAATCCAGATCGCAAACATGGCCATGTCGGTCAGGCGGTCGGCGTCGAGCATCCGGAGATAGATGAAAGACAGGACCACCAGGAGAATGCCGGCGTTCACGGGCGTCTTGCTGTCCGGTTCGATCCGGCTGAGCGCCCCCGAGCCGGGAAGCTGATTGCGTTCGGCCATCGTGAACACGATGCGCGAGAGGGTCATCACGTAGCCGTTCAGACCGCCGACAATCGACACCATGATGCCCACGGAAATGAGGTTGCCGCCGTAGAGCCCGAAAAGCTTCTGAGCGGCAATCGCGGAGGCGTCATGGCCCAGGGCGACCATCTCGGAAGGCGATAAAACCTTGAGAAGGGCGACGTTGATGACGATGTACACAACGGACAGAAAGATCAGCCCGCCGACGACGGCCCGCGGCAGGATTTTGCCGGGATTCTTCATTTCCCCCGCCACGGAAGCCACCTGCGCCCAGCCGTCGTAGGCAAAGAGGGTGGCAATGACGGCGACGGAGAAGGTCGCGGATGCGGCGACCCCGGTCGAGAGGTTCAGCACATGGCCGTTTCCTTTCCAGAGGCCGAAAACGGCAAGCAGAACGATGGGGATCAGCTTGCAGAATGTCGCGAGCACCTGCAGGTAGCCCGCCTGCTTGACGCCGACGCTGTTGACAAACAGAACAAACGCCATCACGGCCAGGCCGATGACGGGAAGGTAGTGGTCCGGGATTCCGAACAGGAGGCAGAAAACGGAGCTGAAATAGCCGGCCAGCGCGCCGATCGTCGCCGGCCCGAAGATGAAGGTCAGCATCCAGCCGTAGAGATAGGCGACTTTGGAACCGTAGATTTCTTCCAGGTAAACATAGACGCCGCCCGTGCGGGGATACAGGACCCCCAGCTCGCAAAGCGTGAGCCCTCCGGCCATGCTGAACACCGCTCCGATCACCCAGGCGGCCAGCGCCCAGGTGGAATCGCCCGCCGCGGCCATGACCGCTGGCGGTTTCATGAAAGCGCCGGCGCCCAGCACCATCCCGACCACGATGGCGAGAGCGCTCACCAGTCCAATATCTTTTTTCAGTTCGGCCGGCCTGTTCGTTTCATCATTCGTCATGGGATTCTCCCCGGGGGTCCTCCATCGGCGCGGATAGCCCTGTATGATAGTCTCTCGCTTTCATCCCGGATTCGCAGTCAGCGACTTTACGGTTTGCTTCCCGCCATATCGCGAACCGTCCGGGCGATTTGGCCGCTCACCTGCTCCAGCGCGCGGCTGTGCGCCGCGACCAGTTCAGGGTAACCTTCCGCGCGAACCGTCTCGGTAATCTTCGCGCGGCCGCTCCCGGTCTTTTCATCCTTCGTGGAACGGACGGTCCAACGGGCATCGACAATGGCCGCTTTGCCCGGCAGGGATTCAAAGCGAAGAATGTCGATCGTGATCCGGTAGGATGCATCCGCCGACCCCGACTGGGGAAAAATCGCAATGTCCTGCGCGCCGAGCATCAGGGAAAGATTTTCGACGACCACGCGGGGAATCGCCTCTTTCAGCGGTTCGGCCCAACGGTCGAACTCGGCGATCAAAACCTGATTCGGACCGGTCTGCAAAACGATCTGCGGCCGGTCAACCGCAGCCGGCACCCAGACGGGGCCCACCGACAGGGAATAGACGGCCGGCGCCGTCGCGGCCGGCGCCGTCGCGGGGCTCATGGTGTAGAACCGCGTCGGCTGAACGGAAGCGCAGCCGGTTAAAAGCGCGGCCAGCGCGCAAAAGACGAGGGGCAATTTTCCTGTCATTGGGGCACCTCCTGTGCTTTGCCGCGGATGAGGGCATTGGGATTGCGCTCAAGGTAGTCCACCAGTTCGGTGATCGCGCGCGCCGCGCGTGACACTTCCTGCAGGGCCGCCCGCAACTCCTGCTGCGTCGGCGAATCTTTTCCGACCAGTGTTTGATCCGCGCCGGCCAGGGCACGATCGGCCGTCGCAGTGGCCTTGCGCAGGTCTTGCAGGGTCGCATTGATCTCCGGCACGGTTTCCCGGTCGATATGGTTCATCACCCGGTCTGCGTCTTTCAGCGTCTGGTGAAGGGTTTCCAGCGTTTTCCTGACGTCTGCACCAATAGCATCCAGCGGTATTTTATCGATTCTGGCGATAATGCCGCTTACGCGGCTTTCCAGATCCTCCAGCGAACTGGACATGACAGGCAACTCATACGGCGGTTTTCTCCAGTCGATCTTCTGCGCTTTGGGAGTGTTCGGAAAGCGGTCAATGGCGATGTAAAGCTGTCCCATGACAAGATTGCCGATGCGCAGCTGCGCGCGGAAGCCCCGGTTCATCATCCGCTGGATGAAAGCGCGGCGGCCCTGTTCATCCAGGGGCGCGTGTTCGGAGCCGGAGGATGTTTTCATATATTCCGTGAAGCGGGACGGATACATCACAATGTCCACCCGCGACCGGACATCTTCCTTTGCCGAATCGTATTCAAAGCTGACATCGGTGACCTCGCCGATCGGCAGACCGGCGAGGGTCACGGGGGCGCCGACGGAAAGACCACGCACCGATTCCTTGAAATAGAGAACGTAGGGAGTGATGATCTCTTCATGCCGGCTCTCGGCAGCCGTCCGGTTGCTGTACAGCGTGAAGGCGGCGCCTTCCTTCACCGGCTGGGCATCGGCATCCGCCGTCAGCGGCTGTTCGAAGGCGATGCCGCCGATCAGGATCGACAGCAGAGACTGCATTTGCACCGACAGCCCGTTTGACCCCAGCGAAACATCGATGCCGCTGGCCTGCCAGAAGCGCGTCTGGGTTGTGATCTGGCGGTCATAGGGAGCGTTTACAAAAACTCTGATTTCAACGGAGCGGCCGTCTTTGGACAGATCATAGCCGATGACCTGTCCGACATTCAACTGACGGTAATACAGGGGGGACCCGATGCCGATGGAACCCAGCGTATCGGCGCGAAGCACGAACTGGCGGCCGGGCTTATCGATGGAGACGGCGGGCGGCATGTCCAGTGCAACAAACTCGTGCCTCGGCCGTCTGGATTTTCCGGCTCCCAGCCCGATGTGGTTGCCCGACAAAAGCGTGCTGATGCCGCTGACGCCGCTCATCGTAACGCGCGGCAATTCGATCCAGAAGGCGGCATCCTCGACAATCAGTCCCTCGGCGCTCTTGTCGATTTTGGCCGTCACCACGACTTTTGTGAAATCTTTTGAAAGCTTCACGCTCTGCACCAGGCCGATTTTAACGTCCTTGTAGCGGACAAACGTCTTTCCCGCCTCGATGCCCTCCGCCGTTTTGAAGACGATGCTGATGGTCGGGCCCTCATGAAGAATTTTCTGTACGGCGATGCCGACGCCGACCAGCGCCGCCAGAATGGGAATAATCCAGACCACGGAAAGCCGCATTCGCCTCTTCGGCACGGTCGTGGAGCGCGGTAGATTGTTCAGATCCGCCGGATCAGTCATGATCATTCTCCTTTTCACCAGGGGAATCCCATATCAAACGGGGGTCAAACTGCTCGGCCGCAAACATGGTCAGCACGACGACGGCCGCGAAAAAGATGACGCCGGCGCCCGGTTCCACGGACATGAGCGGCTGGAGCTGGACCAGCGCGACGACGAACGTCACGACAAACACGTCCAGCATCGACCAGCGGCCGATGATTTCAACGAACCGGTAGATCCGGATGCGTTCGCGCTGACTCTCCGGCTGACGAAACTGGATCGTGACCAGCAGGTAGGCCAGCGTGACAATCTTGGCCAGCGGAATGATGACGCTGGCGATCAGCACAATCAGCGCGAGCGGCCAGGAGCCTGACGTGTAAAGCAGAATCACCCCGTTCATGATCGTGTCTTTCTCGGCGTACGCGGGCATCGTCGTGTTCATCACGGGCATCAGGTTGGCGGGAATGTAGCAGATGGCCGCCGCGATCAGCAGGGCCCACGTGCGCTGAATCGTTTGGCGGCGGCGAACCTCCAGCGCCTTGCCGCAGCGCGGACAGTACCCCGGTTCGGCCGGATCGGCATATTTTGACAGCAAACCGCAGGCTCCGCACAGAACGAACCCAAGCCTGGCGGCGGACCGCTCCTCCGCGGGCATGGCCCGGTCATCACCGGGGCGCGATGATCTCTCCTCGCCGACCGGCGGCGCTGCCTCGTCCGCCCACCGGATTCGCAGCCAGACCTCGCGCGGATCGAAGCTGACGGTCATCGCCGCAACCAAAAGGATCAGCGCAAAGACGGCAAACATGCCGATGCCCGGAATCACGGTTGCCAGATCGGCGATTTTTACCAGCGCCACCAGGATGCCGAGCATCATCACTTCCACCATGGACCACGTCCTGCTGACATCTGAAATTCTGAGCAGTCTACCGATCCACGAAGGCGCCGGGTCTTTTCGAAGGGCGATGAGAATCGTCAGCATGAACGTGATATAAATCGTCGGAGCGACCACCGTGCAGAAGGCCACAAGCGCGGCCGTGATTCCCTGTCCCTCCTGCCACATTTTCAACACGCCGCCTAAGATGGTCGTGCTCGCGTGACGCCCGACGGCGGAAAGGCCCATGAGGGGGGTCACGTTGGCGATGATCAGGACGATGGCCGCGGCAACCGCGAAGGCAAATGTCCGGTTTAAGGGATCGGTTTTGCCCGCGGCCATGGAGCGGCCGCAGCGCAGGCAACGCGCCGTTTCGCCGCTGGAGAGCGCGGGAATCCGCTGCATCAGGTCGCAGTCGGGACAGGCCGCGATATGTTCGGGAAAAAGCGTCATGACGACCTTTCTCATCCGGCAGTCGAACAATTTTGTCGGAGCGGTTTATTCAACCATGGAATCCGCCAAACGTTTGGAGACAAATCGGGAACCTTCTTTTGCGAAAGGCACTATAAAAAATGTGGTCCTGCATGTCAATGAAATCTTGCAGTCAAGGTTGAAAGCCTCCCGGCGCCTGAAACAGTCTTTTTGGGGAAAGCTTCCATCTCGTCGCCGGATTTTATTAATCCCCAGTTTTTCCCGTCGACGGATCCAGGGCCGGAACCGACCACTGCCCCGCCGCAACATTCAATTCCCCCACCGGTTTTCCGTTTTCAAAGAAAAATATTTTTTGGTAAAAACGCCGGGGAATTCTGACGGCCAGATAAATCTTTCCCTGCCATTCGGCCGCAGGCTCCGGCCTGTTGAACTTGTAATACAGTGACAGGCTGCCGCGTTTTTCGATAATTTTCTCGATTTCAAACACCTCCTCCACATTCTTCGGGTGCGGCATGACCCGGGCAGCCACCAGAATCTGTTCCTTTTCATACAGAGATTCATCCGGAGCGAAGGGGCGCCTCGACGGCATCGTGGGCGCGGGATGGAAGAGGGTCCGGTACTCGGCGGGTGTTGAAACCAGGGCATAGAGCAGGGGATCCTTTTTCTCATCCCAGTTCCTGATGAAGTTCTGGTAATCCGCCATGCGCATTTTTCTGTAAGGCACGGACTGCTGCGGCTTTGTGCCCATGCCGTCCACAGCAGTAGTCATCGCGCATATCAGAATCATCACCATCATTCCTGTTTTGAGGAAAATCAATGATCGTCTGCCGGTCATGTCCAGTCCTCCCGATCCATTTTCTGGCGTCGTTCTGCGCGGAACCTCCTGTCTGCGCGCCCGAAAAGCCGTCCAACAACGGGTGCATTATATCATTTTCCGGTTTTCATGCAGCAATTTATTGCACGGGCGGGAAGAGGAAACGGCTGTTTTTTGTGTTTTTTAAAAAAAACGAATAGTGCTATGATGCAGCCGTTGCCGCAAAAAAGCGGCAAGCGGAAAACCATCATTCAAAGCATAATGGATTGTCACAAATACCGTCTTACAGGGAGTCTCGCATGAAAAAGAATACGCTGATCGTCATTGCAGGCCTGTTTTTTCTGATGGCATGGACAACGGCAAGCGCCGAAAGGTACGTTCCCGATCAACATCCTACGGGGATCGTGAACTGGGGAAACGGCAAGGCCTACTTCTTCAGCGGCGGCCAGTATATCCGATACGACATCGCATCCGACAAAGCCGATCCCGGCTATCCGAAAAACATCAATGCTGAAACCTGGCCCGGCGTGATCTGGACGGACGGGATTGACGCGGTGGTCAACTGGGGAAACGGCAAGGCCTACTTCTTCAAGGGCGGACAGTACATCCGATACGACATCAAGGCGGATCGAGCCGATCCCGGCTATCCGAAAAACATCAATGCCGAAACCTGGCCCGGCGTGATCTGGACGGACGGGATTGACGCGGTGGTCAACTGGGGAAACGGCAAGGCCTACTTCTTCAAGGGCGGACAGTACATCCGTTACGACATCAAGGCGGATCGGGCCGATCCCGGCTATCCGAAAGCCGTTGACGCCGGCACATGGCCCGGCCTCATCCGATAGGGAGCCCAGAATGGAACTGCCCCTCTTTTTGAAAAAAATCGAGTTTTTATCCGATCTGCCGGACGAAGACATCGCGCTCATCGCCGAAAACGCTCATCCGATTGATTTTCCGGCCGGCGGCGTCATCATCAAACGGGGCGAACTCGGCCGTTTCCTGTGGGCGGTCTATGAAGGCGAAGTCGAAGTGCTGCGCACGGAAGACGACGGAAGCCTGAAAACGGTAGCCACCCTTGAACGGGATCAGATCTTCGGGGAAATGTCCCTGCTGACCGGAGAGCCGGCGGTGCTGGATGTCGTCGCCGCACAGCCATCGATCATCATCCGCATTCCTCGCGAAATCGTATCCGGAATCCTTGCGCGAAATCCCCGAACGCTGGTCAAGTTCACCCGGCTGGTGACCAAGAGGCTTTTGCGCAACCAGCAGGATGACGCGAAAGAGCGCCTGAAAAACGTTCACAGAGAAAATGAAGATCCTTACGACCTGAACTTTTCCTCCGTCACCGAACCCCTGAAAATCCTGACTGTGAACTGCGGCAGTTCGTCCCTGAAATATACATTGTTTGATACGGCGCAATCCGCGCCGGTCATTGAAGGCCTCATTGAAAAAGTCGGCTCCGGCGACGCAACCCACGTCCTGCGGATGCCGGACGGCAAAAAAGAAATTCCCGTCCGCGACGTTCTGGCCGTCGAGCAGGCGTTTGATGTGATGGTTTCGACGATCACCGATCAGGCCTACACGGGCATGAGCGATTTGAGCGATATCAAAGCGGTGGGGCATCGCGTCGTCCACGGCGGAGCGCAGTTTCCCAACTCCGTCAAGGTGGACGCGGAAGTCCTTTCCTCCATCCGGAAGCTGATTCCGCTGGCGCCGCTGCACAATCCCTTCAATCTGAAGGGAATCGAGAGAATGCAAGAGCTGGTTCCCGGCGCGCCCCAGGTGGCCGTTTTCGATACGTCCTTTCACGCGAACATGCCGGAGCAGGCCTACACGTACGCGCTGCCTTTCGCGGTAAGCGAGGAAGAGCAGATCCGCCGCTATGGTTTTCACGGCACCAGCCACAAATTCGTCACGCTCAGCACGGCAACCTATCTGAAGCGCCCGGTAGGCGAGCTGAAAATGATCTCCTGCCATCTGGGAAGCGGCGCTTCGGTGTGTGCGATTGACCACGGCCGCAGCGTGGACACCAGCATGGGAATGACTCCGCTGGAAGGGCTGATTATGGGCACGCGCCCGGGAGACCTCGACCCCGGCGTCCTCCTGCATCTGATGCGCCACCGGAGCATGAACGCCGAGGATTTGGACCGGATGCTCAACAAAAAAAGCGGCCTTCTGGGGATTTCCGGAACGAGCAACGACATGAGGACGCTTCTCAAGGCGGCGGAGTCGGGGGATTTCCGGTGTGAAAAAGCGATCAACGCTTTCTGCTACCGCGTCCGAAAATACATCGGCGCCTACTGGGCGGCCATGGGCGGTCTGGACGCCCTGATCTTTACCGGCGGCATCGGAGAAAACGCCGCGGAGATCCGGGCCCGCATCTGCCGGGGCATGGAAGCCCTGGGCGTTGTTGTTTACGACGATGTGAACGCCAAAATGCGCTCCCGCCGGGGCCAGATCACCGACATTTCCGAGCCCGGGTCCAGAATCCGGATCCTTGTCATTCCGGCGGATGAGGAAAAAATGATCGCCCGGGAAACGATCCATGCCCTCGGGCGGACACGCTCCAGAGAAGACCTCAAAAAGCTGCGATCCAGCCCGATTGCGATTTCCGTTTCGGCCCGTCATGTCCACCTGACCCAGGAACATTTTGAACGGCTTTTCGGCGCGGGACGGACCATGACGCTCCGATCCGATCTGAGCCAGCCCGGTCAGTTCGCGGCTGCGGAAGCGGTCAACCTGATCGGGCCAAAAGGAAGGATCGACCGTGTGCGGATCCTGGGGCCCGCGCGCAAGGAGTCTCAGGTGGAAATTGCCCGGACGGATCAGTTCAAGCTGGGCATTGAAGTACCGATCCGGGATTCCGGCGATACGGAAGGGACGCCGGGCCTGACGCTGGAAGGAGACGCGGGAACCGTTGATCTGGAAAAGGGAGTGATCTGCGCGAAGCGCCATATCCACATTTCCCCGGAAGAAGCGCTGAACCTGGGCCTGCGCGACAGGGATGTGGTGAGGGTAATCGTCAAGGGCATTCGGGAGCTGATTTTCGGCGATGTTCTGGTCCGCGTCAATCCAAACTACCGGCTGGACATGCATCTGGACACGGATGAGGCCAACGCCGCCCAGATTACAACCGGCACCGTCGGCTATATAGAATCCATCCAGCACCGGAACTACATGTAGGCCCTTCCTCGAAAACGGCTGCCGCAAGGCTTGAGCAGCCGCTACCGGGTCACTTTTCTTAACGATAAAAACGAAAAAATCAAAATACCGGCAATGATGAGCAGAAATAAAACACCATACTGATACAGCGGTTCCAGGCCTTCGTACCAGGCCATGATCGCATCCCAATGTTCCTGAAGCCAATATTTTATTTTCTCCATTGCCCCATCCTTTCAACGGTTCTGCAAAGCAGACGCGGTTTTTAAAAGCGGCTTTTCAATCCTGTCTTCTCCCTTTTTCTTCCTACCGAAATCCCCCTTGCCGCGCAATTAAAATTTTGTACCCGTTGAGAAGTTCGATTTTATGACACGCAAGAAAAATATGGATAATGTAAGTTATAGAAAGCAATTGGAATAATCAAGCAATTCCTTGACATGCATGCCTGGAAAATGCATATAAAGACATCAAAGAGGACCATCCTGAACATAGAAAATAGCTTGATCGACGAAGCGGCAAATATTACCGGGATCAAAGAAAAACATCTCTCGTTAAGGTGGGTTTGGAAGCGCTCATTGAAAAAGGAGATTTGCCATGAAGAGTCTGTACCCCCGAACGGTTGCCCGATGGCGATTAAAACTGATTTATTTGGCGCTGGCGATCCTTTTGATTTTCAACGCACCGGCGGTTTTTGCCGGAGAAGAACTTTACCGCAGTCTTTCCGCCGCCGGAAAAAACGCAGAATCAAGCCTTTTCATGGAGCTGTACCGCAACGGACAAAATCAGAACTGGCCAGCGGCCAAGGAGGTTCAGTTTGAAGGGAACCTCCGTTTTCTTGACAGGGATGCCGCCGCCGGAGACAAGATCCCCGGTATTTTTTTGGTGAGAAGCCTCGAAGGCGAACTTTATATCGTCTCGATCCCTTCCGATGATGAACTCAAAAGGACCGGCGCTGAAGCCTATAAGAAAATTCTGCCCCTGGACACGGATTCGAACAAGCAGTAATTGAAATGCAGGGGAAGCGATCCGTCAATACATGAGGGCGCCTCCCCTCCACTTTCCCCTCTTCACTGGCAAAATTCGGCCCTTTGGAGCGAGAGAAAGCGCTTACTCGACATGATGCAACGTCTGTTTGACAGAATTGCAAAAAACGTATGCGTCAGCTTCGCGGTGGCTTTTGTTTCCGTCTTCGGGGCTGCGGCAGCCGCGCCGGGCATTCTTTTGGTCTGGGCGACCGTCCCGTATGAAAATCCCTCTTTGTTTCACAAGGAAGTGGTCGTCAGCCTTATTCTGGTTGCCATCGCCGCGCTGATTCACTGGAACATCTATGGCCTTGGCCGGCTGTGGGGCTGGCGCTGTGAATGGAAGCCCCTGCGCGTCCTGAACGATCATCTCCGGGGAGGCGGCATTCCGGCGGACATTCCGACGCCGACTCTTTCGGAAATATTGTCGCTTCTGGAAAGGCTTCCCGGCATGACTTCCCGGATGGCGGCGATTCTGTCCGCTCCGGTGGTCGCCGTCATGGTTGCCGTCAACTACGTTCACCTGGGGAGCCCGTTATACGCCCTGTATGTCCTGCGGGGCGCCCTTGTGGCCATGATCACATACATTATGTTCACGTATCTCATTACGGAAATACTTACCTATCATTTGAGGCGGGAAGCGCGGTTCGTCCTGGCCGAACGCGACGCCCTTCAGGAGAAGAGTTATTCCTCGAGCCTGCTGATCAAGTTTGTCTTTATCATCATTCTGATGATGGCGAGCATCCTGATCACGCACGGACTGGGCCGCAGCAGCATCACTCATTCCGCTCTGGCGTCTTTCGCGATTTTTGCCGTCATGAACGTCACCGTGGGCGTGTTCATGTGCGTCCTGATCTTTATGTAGATCTTGATTACACTGAGAGAAATCGAATCGGCGGCGCTGCACATGAATGACCAGAAGGGCGCCCGTTTCATGACCGGCAGCATCGACCGCGAATTTCTGAACATGTCCACCGGCCTTTATCAGGCGGCGCGAAAAATCGCCAGATTTCAGAACGATCTGAAAGAACTCAATCTGACCCTGGAAAAGAAAGTCGAGGAGAGAACCGAACAGATCAAGATTCTGTCGATGACCGATTCTCTGACGGGATGTTTCAATCGCGCCTATTTCATGGAACGTCTGCCCCAGGAAATCAAGAGAGCCATCCGGTATGGGAATGCATTTTCCATTGTGATCTGCGATCTCGATCATTTCAAAAAGGTCAATGACGCATACGGCCACCCGGGGGGTGACCAGGCGCTTAAAGAGTTTGTTTTGTGCGTGAAAGGAGCCTTCCGGCAGGATATGGACTGGGTTGCCCGCTACGGCGGCGAGGAATTTGTCATCGTCCTGCCTGAAACGAACATTGAAGGCGCCTGCGCTCTGGCGGAAAGAATCCGGATGGCCATCGCGAACCGGGTCATCCCTTATGGCGGGCGGGAGATCCGCATCACGTCAAGCTTTGGCATCACGGGATTCGATGCGGGCGCGTCCGCGGAAAAAATTTCCGAGGAGGACATCATCCGCAAGGCGGACCAGTGTCTCTACCGGGCAAAAGAAGGAGGTCGCAACCGGGTGGTTGCCGAAGGCATCATTCGCTGACAGCACTTACGGTAGCCGCCGGTTTTCTCACTTACCGTTTTGAGGATTTCTCCCTTGCGGATATGCACTTGCTCTTTCCATATCCTCTCGTCGGCGTTTCTTCTTTGACAAAGATGCCATCCTCAAATGTAAGCGCATAGACAAAGTCATTATCCCCACAATTATAATGCCAAATTTCAGTCTTGATTTCCTCTTGCTGGTAGCCGCCGGTTGTATAGGTAGTTGATCGCTTGAATTCAGTTCCAGAGGCGAATGTTCCCTTCACCTCTTTCTTTTTCCCGGTGATATATTCCGGTTCGCCGCATTTATACAGCACCTCGGCCGTGCTTGCGCCGCGGGCAACAACTTCTTCGCCACAGCGAAAGGCCAGGCTGCCAGAGGGTATTGATAGCATTGCAAGACAAAACGCAGCGAAAACTAGAAAATAAATGGGTTTATTCATGGTGATCCTCCAAATAATATTACCTTCTGAATAAAAATTATTTGAGGTTATCGAGTGCGTTATCTTCTTTATGCGCCAAACTGCTACAGAATGTCAAGATTGTTGTGAAGCATTGGGCTTACTCCGTCTTATGGGTATATGTCTCGGAGGCGCAGAAGCGAAAAGGGGCATACATCGCCTCATGTGTGCCGTTATAAAAGTACGCTTTATTTTTTCATTCACCGGCTGTTTCCCCTGCCTTCCCCTATTGTAGGGGAATGACTTGATCTTTTATTTAATAGAATATAAACTTATACAACAATGAATGTGATACAATATAATCATTAATTTGTGTGTTGTAAAAGGAGGAAATCATGGGAGCAAAAGAAGAAGTTTTGGCAGCAGCGAAAATAGTGATTAAATCAAGAGGCATTAACGAATTTGCGGTTGGAGAAGTTATACAATATATGCAAAAGAATAAAACGAAATATAAAGAACCCACAATTCGCTCACAGATTGTATCTCGATGCTGCGTAAACTCACCGAAGCATCACGATGATCAATATAAATATTTCAAGCGCATTAGAAAGAACACTTACAAAATATTGGAATTTTAGAATGAAGAGAAAAATTTAGATTCATCATCCGGCTGATGCTTACTTTCACTTACCTACGCAATCACAAGGGGGAAGTAAAAAATGAACTACCCCGTAGCAAGCTGCGGGGTATCCAAATCCAAAGGAACGAAGTAAGCTTCAGGGAATTGACCCTTAGAGATTAAAGATTACTGATTGAAATACCTTTAACGTGAAGCTCAGCGGCGGGCGGTAGCCCGTCCGCTGGCGGGCCTTATTAGACCTTCTTTGTCGGTAATCCAAGCCATGCGATTGGTAATTCATTGAACTTATAGTGACAGTTGACACTGTGAATGTAATCTAACACATCTTTGTATTCTGGCTTCTTGAACCAATCGTTCAATACATAAACATATTCAACCTTTAACCCCAATGGAGCGACCAATTTTAGATATTGCTTTCGTTTGAAATCGCAAGTCTGTAATTTTTCGTCAACCGACCCTGCAACTTGTTGATACTTGACTTCAATAATAAACAAAGTTTCCCGAACGATAACGAGCATTGCATCGTCCGGCAGTAGCTTCTTGGACAGCATTTTCTGCCAACTGACATTGGACTCATCCAAAAATTTATAGAAATCATGTTTTTTAAAGCATCTGGCAACTATCCTTCCTTCAAAGTACACCCCCATCCCAGCCTTGTTGGGAATCTTGGCAATGCTATAACCTGGAATTTCGGCAAGAAGCTTTTGAAAGTCAACTTTGTCTTCAAAGTTCAATCCTGTAAGTGTGTTTGCACCACCCAAGCCACCCGTTTTCATTTGCCTACCTCCGCAAAATTAAGAAGGGACGCGCTCTCTTTGATTGCCATTCCAAGGCGCTTTGAAGACAACGCTATGAACTCTGCATCCAATTCACACCCGACAAACTTTCGTTTTAGCGTTACAGAAGCAACGCCGGTTGTCGAACTTCCAGAGAATGGATCAAGTACTAAATCGCCTTCAGCGGTGCTTGCCAAGATAATTCTCTCCAAAAGTTGGATGGGTTTTTGTGTTGGGTGCTTCCCAAATCCTTTTTCATCGCCATTTGGGGGAGTCATAGACCAAACCGACTTCATCTGTTTGCCGTTGTTGATTTGCCGCATTTTGTCGTAATTAAAAAGATGCTTCGACTTATCTGTTTTCGCCGCCCAGATTATTGTTTCCGTCGAATGGGTAAAATAACGGCAAGAAAGGTTCGGAGGCGGATTGGGTTTTTCCCAAGTAATGTCGTTAAGGATTTTCATTCCCAGTTGTTGCATTGCATAGCCAACTGAATGAATTACATGGTGTGTGCCGGACACCCAAATTGTGCCGTTTGGTTTCAAAACTTTCTGACATCTTGAAAGCCATGCCATATTGAATTCATGATTCATCTCCGGCCCATTAGATTTGTCCCATTGCCCCTTGTCAACCTTTACCATCTTCCCCGCATGGCAGGTAATGCCGCCATTTGACAGGAAGTAAGGCGGGTCAGCAAAGATCATATCGAACTTTCCTTCAGGATATTTGGCTATGAGCATATCCATAAACTCGATACAATTGGCGTGATAAAGCCAAACGCCGTATTCATCGTTGCGATAAACACACTGGTTGGGAGAATATTCGGAACTCTCCATTACCATCAAAGGAAACTTTGGAAAATCTTCTGATGTTTTGTACTTCACCGACTTTCCCCCTGTTGATCTATCAGCTTTTGCAGCAGAACCTTTATACCTTCCCATGACATGTCCCTTCCTTGACCAGTTGGATAGTTTACGTCTTCCTGTCCCCAAATCCATTTATAGGCTTTCAATAAAGCTTCGGGGTTCTCGCCTATTGGATTGCTCAAACGAACAGCTTCCAATACATCGTCAGGGTCTTCACCTTTGTAAACCTTTTCAAATGCCTTTAGAATATCAATGGTCGCTGTACAATCAACTCCTGCCTTTTGGCTTAAGTCATCAAATATCTGCTTATGAGTGATTTGCCATAAGCTTTGTTCTGATGGACTATAAATGAATACGAAAAAGTCTTCTTTTCTCATCTTGCCCCAGGCTTGTTTCCCACCGGGCTTAACGATGACAATTTTCCTGCCATCAGCAATATCCTCAACTTCATATCCACGATAGGGTATTTCTTCAAGTCTTGCTACAAATTCACTCCTTCCGGCATTCTTTATCCGCAGCCGTTTTAGGTCGATAGAATGTTTATAGATATTTCTTTTTACCATTGCCTTGTCATTATTTATTTTAGGTCTAACACAGAATACACCGGGCGCGCCAGCGTTCCGGTGAAATGATTCGTTATGCAATCTTCATTTGTCAAAAACCAACCATACGCGTAATAATATCAACGTTCATCGTTTTAAGAGTATTATAAAAGTGGATTTCGTCCTCATTTGCTTCACATCTGAATTTGTACTTTCCCCATTTTGCAGATCTCAAAACACCAAGAAACACCAATGTGTAAGGATACTTTGTATTGTAAATTAGTGATTGTCCAATTGCGGTAGCCATCGCTTGACACGAGCCTTTTCCCTTGAGCAATTTTATTTCAATGGGTAGAAAATTTTTCGGCGATAGAGGGTCTTGAATCATAATATCAGGCGCGGCAAAGACATCATGAATAAAAACCCACCGATCTTGCTTCGCCTTGGAATATGCTTTTTTATCTTCTGCTGTCTGACCACTTCGGAAAGTGACGTTTTCGATAAGCGTTTTAGAATTTTTCTTGAGCCCGTAAGATTTGGCCATAATCTCACGAATTCGGAGAGCTGAAAATGTGGTTAAATCTTGCTCCGTTACAATAGAATGGCGAAAATCATTAAAAGCTTCCCCATTGAGGAATTCATTATGAATTCTGTGCAAGAAAACTGACCATTTCATAGCAGGCTCCCGGTTCTTCATGCATAACAATTAATATACCCATCGGGCTTTTTCAGATGCTTTTGTTATGATCCTACAGTATCCAATAAAGAATGAAAAGGACATATCCTTAAATATCAAGTTTGAATAAACTTTTTACCACCTGGTATTTTTTGGTAATAAGGACCAAACGCCCGGCGGGTAAAATATGGGGAATTTGTCCAATGTAATGAAATCCAATTGTAAGAGAGCATCACGCCCTGAGCTAACGAATACTCTATAATAGGAAACTACACAAGACCCGGATGAACCATAAAAACCCCCATTTTTAAGGCCGATTGCTGGGGATAGTGCTGGGGACGGCGTTCTTAAAAATAAAAAATGGCTTATGAAATGCTCATAAACAATTGTTTTTATTTTGGTAGTCCCACGGGGGTTTGAACCCCGGTTTCCGGCGTGAGAGGCCAGCGTCCTA
>Ga0255341_1000703_pt1 | contig 53059 bp, 29 predicted proteins | sample wastewater_treat_8_FD_192418 | JGI IMG/M metagenome (GOLD analysis project Ga0255341, IMG submission 192418) | Wastewater microbial communities from Lulu Island WWTP, Vancouver, Canada - plant12 | ecosystem: Engineered > WWTP > Wastewater > Unclassified | place: Canada: Vancouver, British... | reverse complement strand
TTGAGAGTAACACCGGTTACGGCGATTGTCGCTTCTTTCACGGTTACTTCGCAAACGGCACTCTTTCCGCCATCTTCTGTGGTAACGGTAATTGTAGCCTTACCGGCCTTAAGGGCTGACAATTTACCTCCTGCATCCACTGTGGCGACACTTTTGTCGCTGCTGCTCCAGGTTACATTCTTGTTGGTGGCATTGTCGGGTTGAACGGTGGCTACGAGAGTTTCGGAGCCCCCTACTTCCAGCGATAAAGTGCTTTTGTTGAGAGTAACGCCGGTTACGGCGATTGTCGCTTCTTTCACGGTTACTTCGCAAACGGCACTCTTGTTGCCATCTTCCGTGGTAACCGTAATTGTTGTCTTACCGGTCTTAAGGGCTGACACTTTACCTCCTGCATCCACTGTGGCGACACTTTTGTCGCTGCTGCTCCAGGTAACATTCTTGTGGGTGGCATTGTCGGGTTGAACGGTGGCTACGAGAGTTTCAGAGCTTCCTACTTCAAGTGATAAAGTGCTCTTGTTGAGAGTAACACCGGTTACGGCAATTGTCTTATCTTTCACGGTTACTTCGCAAACGGCACTCTTATTGCCATCAACTGTGGTAACCCTAATTGTAGCCTTACCGGCCTTAAGGGCTGATACTTGACCCTCTGAATCCACTGTGGCGACACTTTTGTCGCTGCTGCTCCAGGTTACAAGTTTAATGAGGGCTTCTGCCGGCAATACGGTGGCTACAAGAGTCTCCGTGCCACCTACTTCAAGTGATAAGGCGCTCTTGTTGAGAGTAACGCCGGTTACCGGAACTCCCTTATCACATGTAGAAAAAAGATTTGTTCCAATAATGACTATCGCCATTATAAGTAACGTTGAAAATGTTCGTAGCTTTTCCATGGGTTTTATTGTTAGTGTGTGCTGTGAGTTTTTTATATTTTAGAGGTCTGTTCTAAAGAGATAGTCATATATAGCCTTTTGTTTGGATTAGGGGCAAAAATTTTGCCTGGCAAAAACCTTCGCCCCTAATCGTCTACTTATTGATCATTATTCTATTGCTAATTATTGTGTGGTTTAAAAAATAACTATATGTACCTCCCAATTTTTGGCTTCTGCCGCAGTTTGGTGAGCGTCAGTAAATACGTTTTGTTCAGTATTTTTTGAGCTTTTGGGATATAATTTAGCTCCGTCACTTACAGCGCGTGCAGGCAAAGAGTTTATTAGCCAGGTCATATATTTTAAGACACCCATATCCTTAATTTTATTCTGGTAGAAAGACAGAGTATTTATCTTCGTACAGTTGCCGACATTTAACGAAGTAAGTTGATTGTAGTCGCAACGCAGTTCTGTTAATTCCGCATTGTTGGAAACATTTAACGAAGTAAGTAGATTGTTACTGCAATTCAGCCCTGTTACCTTTCCATAAATGGTAACGGTTTTTGCTCCAATAGTGTATGTTACATTGACGCCAAAGCTTGTTACTTTTTCCCCGTTATCCATTGTGCCATTGTTGTTGAGGTCTATCCACACACCAGGTCGATCCGCTGCTGGGGCATCTACAATAATATCAATTGTGCTTCCCTCCGATTTGCTTGTGATCATGACAATAGAAGTTGATGTTACCTTTACTGTTACGATTTTGGTTTGATTGGTTGCGTTGTCCTTTATAGTCACTGTCGTATTACCTGCGGCTATTCCCGTTATGGTTACTACGGTTCCGCTAAGGGTGGCTGTAGCTATGGCTGTGTTGCTGCTGGTTGCACTGTAGTTTCCGCTTCCTGCAAGAATGTTTACAGTGGTGGTCATACCTTTTTCTACTTCAACTTCATCGTTATCAATGACGAGGTTGGGATGTGATACCTTAACTGTAACGATTTTGGTTTGATTGGTTGCGTTGTCCTTTATAGTCACTGTCGTATTACCTGCGGCTATTCCCGTTATGGTTACTACGGTTCCGCTAAGAGTGGCCGTGGCTATGGTTGTGTTGTTGCTGGTTACACTGTAGCTTCCGCTTCCCGAGAGAATGTTTACAGTGGAGGTCATACCTATTTCTAATACAACTGCATCGTTGTCAATGGCGAGGTTGGGATGAGATACCTTTACTGTAACAATTTTAGTTTGATTGGTTGTGTTGTCCTTTACCGTCACTGTGGTATTACCTCCGGCTATTCCCGTTATGGTTACTACGGTGCCGCTAAGGATGGCTGTGGCTATGGTTGTGTTGTTGCTGGTTACACTGTAGTTTCCGCTTCCTGCGGTAATGTTTACAGTGGCGGTAATACCTATTTCTACTTCAACTTCGCTCCTGTCAATGGCGAGGTTGGGATGAGTTACCTTTACTGTAACGGTTTTGGTTTGATTGGTTGTGTTGTCCTTGATTGTCACTGTCGTATTACCTGCGGCTACTCCCGTTATGGTTACTACGGTGCCGCTAAGGGTGGCTGTGGCAATGGTTGCGTTATCGCTATTAACACTGTAGTCTCCGCTTCCTGCGGTAATGTTTACAATGGCGGTCTTACCTATTTCTACTTCAACTGCGCTCCTGTCAATGGCGAGGTTGGGAATGATTACCGTTACTGTAACGATTTTGGTTTGATTGGTTGTGTTGTCCTTTATCGTCACTGTGGTATTACCTACGGCTACTCCCGTTATGGTTACTACGGTTCCGCTAAGGGTGGCTGTTGCTATGGCTGCGTTGCCGCTTTCAACACTGTAGTTTCCGCTTCCTGCAAGAATGTTTACAGTAGCGGTCTTACCTTTTTCTACTTCAACTGCATTCTTGTCAATGGCGAGGTTGGGATGAGTTACGGTTACGGTAACGATCTTGGTTTGGTTGGTGGCGTTGTCCTTGATTGTCACTGTCGTATTACCTGCTGCTATTCCCGTTATGGTTACGACGGTTCCGCTAAGGGTGGCGGTAGCAATGGTTGTGTTGCTGCTGCTTACACTGTAGTTTCCACTTCCTGCGAGAATGTTTACAATGGCGGTAATACCTTTTTCTACTTCAACTTCGCTCCTGTCAATGGCAAGGTTGGGATGAGTTACCGTTACTGCAACGGTTTTGGTTTGATTGGTTGCGTTGTCCTTTATTGTCACTGTCGTATTACCTATGGCTATTCCCGTTATGGTTACGACGGTGCCGCTAAGGGTGGCGGTGGCGATGCCGGTATTGTTGCTTTCCACACTGTAGTTTCCGCTTCCTGAGGTAATGTTTACAGTGGCGGTCTTACCTATTTCTACTTCAACTGCGCTCTTGTCAATGACTAGGTTGGAAATTACGGTAACAGCACAAGCGGCACTCTTTCCGCCATCTTCTGTGGTAACCGTAATTGTTGTCTTACCGGCCTTAAGGGCTGACACTTTACCGCCTGCATCCACTGTGGCGACACTTTTGTCGCTGCTGCTCCAGGTTACATTCTTGTTGGTGGCATTGTCGGGTTGAACGGTGGCTGTGAGAGTCTCCGAGCTTCCTACTTCAAGTGATAAAGTACTCTTGTTGAGAGTAACACCGGTTACGGCGATTGTCTTATCCTTCACGGTTACTTCGCAAGCGGCACTCTTTCCGCCATCTTCCGTGGTAACCGTAATTGTAGTCTTACCGGCCTTAAGGGCTGACACTTTACCGCCTGCATCCACTGTGGCGACACTTTTGTCGCTGCTGCTCCAAGTCACATTCTTGTTGGTGGCATTGTCGGGTTGAACGGTGGCTACGAGAGTTTCGGAGCCCCCTACTTCAAGCGATAAAGTGCTCTTGTTGAGAGTAACGCCGGTTACGGCGATTGTCGCTTCTTTCACGGTTACTTCGCAAACGGCACTCTTGTTGCCATCTTCCGTGGTAACCGTAATTGTAGCCTTACCGGCCTTAAGGGCTGACACTTTGCCTCCTGCATCCACTGTGGCGACACTTTTGTCGCTGCTGCTCCAGGTTACATTCTTGTTGGTGGAATTGTCGGGTTGAACGGTGGCTACGAGAGTTTCGGAGCTTCCTACTTCAAGTGATAAAGTGCTCTTGTTGAGAGTAACACCGGTTACGGCGATTGTCTTATCGGTCACGGTTACTTCGCAAACGGCACTCTTGTGGCCATCAACTGTGGTAACGGTAATTGTAGCCTTACCGGCCTTAAGGGCTGACACTTTGCCTCCTGCATCCACTGTGGCGACACTTTTGTCGCTGCTGCTCCAGGTTACAAGTTTAATGAGGGCTTCTGCCGGCAATACGGTGGCTACAAGAGTCTCCGTGCCACCTACTTCAAGTGATAAGGTGCTCTTGTTGAGAGTAACGCCGGTTACCGGAACTCCCTTATCACATGTAGAAAAAAGATTTGTTCCAACAATGACTATCGCCATTATAAGAAACGTCAACAATGTTCGCAGCTTTTCAATGGGTTTTATTGTTAGTGTGTGCTGTGAGTTTTTATATTTTATAGGTCTGTTCTAAAGAGATAGAACCCAATATTAAGGCTCTCTATATCTGTTATTATGAAAATATGTACACTACCCCATTATAACTACAAATATAATAGAAATCTCAAATAAAAATATATATATTTTTACAAATACTCATTTTTGATCCCTAAAAATGGCTCTTTCTTCTCGTGGCAGCACGACTGAATCGCTGATTCATCACTCTGACAGAGGCATTCAGTATTGTTGCAAAGAATATGTAAAAACGCTACAGAAAGCAGGGGTCAATATCAGTATGACCGGGGATAACCATTGTTATGAAAATGCTGTTGCAGAGCGTGTAAACGGCATACTGAAGAATGAGTTTTATTTAGATAATATATTTAACAATTTTGAACAAGCCCTTTCAGCCGTAGGCTCAGGAATAAAAAATTATAATGAACAACGCCCGCATTGGTCATTAGATCTGCAAACCCCGTCTCAAGTTTACGGTCAGACAAAAGCGGCATAAATAAAAGAAAAAGTGAAGACAATAAAGTTTAACAAAATGTGTCAACTTTTTTCAGGACGAGACAATACTTACTTGGAACTACATACTCCATACTACACACTATCCTCGCACCCCGCACCTAAAAAGGGCACCGAAAGGTACCCTTTTTTACATAGTCGGGAAGAGGTGACTCGAACACCCGACCTCTGCGTCCCGAACGCAGCGCGCTAGCCAACTGCGCCACTTCCCGAATAATAGTCTGCAAAGATAAGGGATTTTTTTGCAAACTAAAAAATATTGGTTACCTTTGCGGACTCGAAAAACGAGAAAACTTTTTTAAACAATTAATTTTTTGCATTTATGTCAGAGTATTTATCAGCCGACAAAAAGCAAGAGATCTTCAGCAAATACGGGAAGTCTAATGTTGACACCGGCTCACCTGAGAGTCAAGTTGCTTTGTTTTCCTACCGTATCGCTCACCTTACCGAACACCTGAAGAAGAACCGTAAGGACCACAACACCCAGCGTTCACTCCTCAGACTCGTAGGTAAGAGACGTCAGTTGCTCGATTATCTAAAAGAGACCGACATTGAGAGATACCGTGAAATTTTGAAGGCCCTCAACCTTCGTAAATAATACAAGCAGGAAAAAAAATGGAGACCGCCGTTTTTAAAGCGGTCTCTTTTTTTATTAAAAAAACAATTTATAAAGCGGAAACAATATAATTTTAGCGGAAATAATGAATGTTATTAAAAAAACCATCCAGTTGTCCGATGGAAGGACAATAGAAATTGAGACCGGAAAACTTGCCAAGCAAGCCGACGGTTCAGTAGTAGTAAAAATGGGCAAGACCATGTTGTTGGCTGCCGTTACATGCGCAAAAGAGGCAAAAGAAGATGTTGACTTCATGCCTCTTCAAGTTGAGTACAAAGAAAAATATGCCGCAGCGGGCCGTTATCCGGGTGGTTTTATGAAAAGAGAGGGCAGACCCTCCGATTATGAGATCCTTGTATCACGTCTTATCGACAGGGCGCTACGTCCTCTTTTTCCTGAAAAATTCCATGCAGAAGTCTTTGTGACCGTAAACCTCATCTCTGCCGACGGAGTTGATATGCCGGACGCACTTGCAGGACTTGCGGCTTCAGCTGCTATTGCAGTGAGTGACATTCCCTTCGATGGTCCCATCTCCGAGGTGCGCGTTGCACGTATAGATGGCAAGTTCTGCATCAACCCCACCTTTGAGCAGCTCAATAATGCTGATATGGACATAATGGTGGCTGCCACTTATGAAAACATAATGATGGTGGAAGGTGAAATGAAAGAGGTTAGCGAGGCCGACATGCTTGAAGCTATCAAGTTTGCACATGCAGAGATCAAAAAGCACTGCCTCGTGCAGAAAGAACTTGAGAAGGTGGTGGGCAAAGAGATCAAACGCGAATATTGCCACGAGACAGACGATGAGGAAGTTGAGAAGGCTGCCTGGAAATATTGTTATGATAGATGCTATGCTATCGCAAAGAGCGGTAGCGACAAACATGCTCGAACCGATCAGTTTGATGCACTACACCAGGAGTTTCTCGAGACCCTCCCCGAGGAGGAGAGAGAGGAGAAGGCCATAATGGTTGCCAGATACTTCAATGCAATAGAGAAAAAGGCTATGCGCCGCATGATTCTCGACGAAGGCATCCGTCTCGACGGTCGCAAGAGCAATGATATCCGTCCTATCTGGTGTGAGGTAGATTATCTCCCCGGCGCTCATGGCTCAGCTATTTTCACCAGAGGTGAGACTCAGTCTCTTACAACGGTTACTCTCGGCACCAAGGATGACATGAAGGAAAGAGACGAGGTGCTAGCCAGGGGTACGGACCAGTTTGTGCTTCACTACAACTTTCCTCCCTTCTCTACCGGAGAAGCAAAGGCTTCTCGCGGTTTGAGCCGCAGGGAGGTGGGGCACGGCAACCTCGCCTGGAGGGCACTCAAAGAGGTTGTACCGGTAGGCGAAGATAATCCCTATGCAGTACGCATAGTATCCGATATCCTCGAATCCAACGGTTCCTCCTCGATGGCCACCGTATGTGCGGGTTCTCTCGCTCTTATGGATTGCGGTGTGAAAATTTCCAAACCGGTTTCAGGTATAGCAATGGGGCTTATTTCAGATACCGAGTCCGAAAAATATGCTGTTCTTTCAGATATTCTCGGTGACGAGGACCATCTTGGAGATATGGACTTCAAGGTTGCCGGCACTAAAGACGGCATCACGGCTACTCAAATGGACATCAAGGTAGACGGTCTATCATACGAGGTGCTGGAAAAGGCACTCGAGCAAGCACGCCAAGGTCGTGCCCATATTTTGAACGAAATGCTCAAAACCATCTCCGAGCCCCGTGCAGAGTACAAACCACATGTGCCTCGCATCATTCAGATTGTTGTTCCCGGGGAGTTCATAGGTGCAATTATCGGTAAGGGCGGCGAAGTTATTCAGGATATTCAGAAGCAAACCGAGACCAGCATCACCATTACCGAGTCCAAGAATGAGAAGGGCGAAGCTATTGGCTTGGTTGACATTTTCGGAGTTGATAAGGAGAAGATGGATGCTGCACTGGCACGTATCAAAGCCATTGTTACGGTACCTGAAGTTGGTGTAGTCTACAAAGGTAAAGTGGTATCTATCGTAGAGTTTGGTGCATTTGTGGAAATTCTTCCCGGCAAGGATGGTCTGCTACACATTTCAGAGATGGACTGGGGCAAGACCGAGAAGGTGGAGGATCTCTTTAAACTCGGTGACGAGGTGGAGGTTAAACTCATTGAGATTGATCCAAAGACCAATAAACTCCGTCTTTCACGTAAGGTCCTCCTTGAGAAGCCCGAAGGTTATGTAGAGCCTGTACGCAGGCCCCGTCCTTCAGGTCCTCGAAATGACCACGGTCACGGCCACGGCGGTAATAATGACCGCAAAGGCGGATTCAGAAAAGATTTCAACAAAGGAAGAAAATAATAGAAAACGGCCCTTAGAGGCCGTTTTTTAGTTCTGAGTTATTAGTTTCGAGTGTGTAGTGAGTTTATAGTATGATAGTAGTTAGCTCTGATTTTGATTTTTATTTACCAGATAGCAGCCATGAGAATGAATATGGTTTCGGCCTAAGTAATAATAAACTTAAAATAGGCAATTAATGAAAGTTCTGTAAATTATTTTTTAATAATTGTTTAAACAATAATATAATTAAAACGGGATAGCCTCAACTACTCCTCCCTTTTTATCATTACCAGTGACCGCCCCACATACTACAAACTACCCACTACAAACTCAATACTTTTTACCTATCTTTGTCCGGTGAAGGCTCATAAAGAGGTTATTGCTTTTATTATTGTTTGTTATGACGAATTTATTTGGAACTGCTGCAGACGATAGGGGAGCTTTGTGCTATTTTTCCTATAGTGTCGGAGGTGGAATGAGACGATTTCCCGGTTTTTCATATCAGGTTTCCCGTCTGGAAGACGGCATGATTGAAATTCTGATAAACGAGGATTTCCCCGATCAGAAAAGGATCATAACTTCCGACGAAACTGTTTTCAGCGATCTTCAGGCAATCATCGATGAGCACAACATGACTGCATACAAAGGCAGGTATGAACCACGTACCCAGGTTCTGGATGCAGATTCGTGGTATTTTGATCTCAAGTATGAATATGGATTTACTGTCAGTGCCAGTGGTGTTCTGAGGTATCCGCGTGGCGGAGCAGCAGCCTTCAAAGCCTTGAAAGAGTACTTTGCAAAGTGGGACGAGGTGCCCGGCGAGGTGGATAGTATGCTTTCATTTGATTACACCTGCGATACGGGAGAGGAAGAGTTGATACCCGTTTCCGGCAAAATGACAAGGTTCCGTTTTGATTGGCAACCCGATTATCTTGGCCGTGTATACTATTATGTGAATGCTACAACGGAGCCTCCGACCATATATTTTAAAAAAGGTAACATGGGCGACAATTCTTACCCTATCCCTATCGGTGCTGAAGATTTGGAACTGCTTAGGCACTTTGTGGCCTCGATGAAAGTGGACAACAGTTACGAGGATTCAACTCCGGCAGAGGGAACGGGTAACTGGTATCTCACCATTAATTTTGATTCGGGTGATATTATTGGTATTAACGGCAGAATCAGCGATCCCCGTACCGAAGAGGAGATGAGGATCTGCGAGCCGATTCACGATTTTTTCAAACCGATAATTGCCAAGCTCGAAGAGCAGATGGAGGATATGGAGACTATTCATAAAGAGGAGGTTTCGCAGAATGACGGGAAGACTGATTCCGGTCGGAAAGAGGAGCAAAGCTTGAAATCCGCTCCCCGCAAATGGTGGCAATTCTGGAAATAAACAAAACAAAGGGGCTGACAATGTCAACCCCTTTGTTTTTCAGCCGAAAGTCTCACTTTCTAAGAAAGACTATTTTGCAAGAGCTGACAGTTCCTCGCAGAGAGCGTCAAGACCTTTCAAAAGGTCATGACCTACTGCATTATAATGTGCTTTTATCGCCTTTTTGCTGCTCTTGTCGGGGTGGTTTACCCTGTAAAAGAGACTGTCAGCCAGATCGCTGGCTTTATTTATGATGTTTTCTACACCTGTGATGTCCTTGTCAGGATGCAACATTGCAAAAAGCAGACAATCTTCTACAAAATCACCAATAAGAAACTCGATGTCTTTCTTGATTACTCTCAGATTCATAATGATATTTCTTTATAATTTGGCTGCAAAGGTAACATTATTTTTTATAAAGTTATGATACCTGGCTTTTTTGTAAGGCCGAGACCGGGTTTATCCTCAAGTGTGATGCGTCCGTCTACCAGCTTCATGCCGTCGAAACAGTCATTAGCGATAAGGTAATTTCCGTCAAGGTCGGCCCATTCTACCTTTGGTGCGATCTGGGCTGCCGCTGAAATGGCAACTGAGGTCTCAGTCATGCAACCTACCATAATTCTCATATGGAGAGCGTTTGCCAGTGAGACCATTTCGCGTGCTTCACGCATGCCGGTACACTTCATCAATTTAATGTTGATGCCATGGTAGACGCCCTTCAGGTTGGGAATGTCGGTAAGTCGCTGGCAGGCTTCGTCTGCAATTATGGGCAGAGGGCTGCGTTCTGTCAACCAGGCAGTCTCATCAACCATAAGTTTGTGCATCGGTTGCTCGATCATATTTACATTTCTCTCTGCAAGCCAGTTTACCATATCAAGAGCGTAGTGCTTGTCTCTCCAGCCCTGGTTGGCATCAATACAGATTACTGTATCTGTCTTGGCGCGGATGAGGTTGATCATTCTCTTGTCCTCTTTTTCCGTCATTCCGAGTTTTACTTTGATCACTTTTGTCCAGGAAGCCTCCTGAATTTTCTCATTTACAATGTCGTCACTGGCATCGTAGCCGATGGTGTAAGAGGTGTTGGGGCAGTCGTTTGGATTGAAACCCCAGATTTTCCACCATGGTTGTCCCATAATGTTGCCTACAAGGTCGTGCAGGGCGATATCCACAGCTGCTTTAGCTGCTGTATTATTAGTGGTCAACTTGTCCACTTGCAGCATGATGTCTTCAATCCGGAAAGGGTTGTCAAACTTAGGGAGCACATTTTCGGCCACTTTTTTGAGGAACTCGTGAACGGAGGCCTGTGTTTCACCCAAATAAGGGGGCATGGCTGCTTCACCATATCCTGAGTATCCGTTCCATGTGATACGGGTGATCACAATGGGAGTTGTTGTTCTGGATGATCCGGAAATGGTGAAAGTGTATTTCATCTTGCCCATGAAGTTCTCCCACTGGAGATCGAGCTTATTGGTGGCAACCTTACTCTTTTTTGCTGCGTTAGCAGCGAAAAGAGCACCGGGATGCCAAAGTGCAGCTGCTGCGGTCATAAAGCCGGCTGCCTTCAAAAATTCTCTTCTGTTGCTCATATTTGTGTGTTTTTCGTTGTTATAATCATTAGAAATACCAGGGATGTTTTGCTATGGAAACCAAGCCGGGAGTTTGGTCTATTTGGTTCAAAACGCGCCTTGCTCTTACCAGTGTGCCGTCATAGAAATCTTCTGCGTCGGGCATTAGAGAGTTGATGTGGACATTGGTGGCCGAATGAATGAATCTGCCCTCTCCGAGATAAATTCCAACATGAGTTATCCTTTCGCTCCTCTCTTCAGTAGCCTTGCGGCCGAAGAAGAGAAGGTCTCCCGGCTGAAGGTCTCCCGGGAAGTTCTCGACATTGACATCTTCGCCCACTTTTGCCTGCTGGCTGGCATCCCGGAGGGTAATTACTCCGTTTAGAAAGTGAACGGTCTTTGTGAAACCGCTGCAGTCCATGGCTTTGATGGAGGTACCTGCCCAAAGGTAGGGAAAGCCGAGAAAGCACTTACTTGTTGCAATAATATTTTCCGGGGTAGGTTTGCGTGAGGCAATCCAACCATTAAAAGATTCTGCGTCCTTTTTCGGGATAAATCCAATCTTTCCGTCAGGGATTCTAACCTTATAATAACCGCCTTGTTCTCCAACTCTCTCTACGATATTGCCCCATACACCATCACTGACCACTTGTGAAGTGAGGTCTGCATTCTCACGGAAAAGAGTATAGTATGTGGTGATAATCATGCGGTCGGAGGCCTTCCAGGCATTGAGCTCCTGCCCATCCATTCTTTGGAGACTGCCTACGGTTACCCAGGCGTGATAGCCTTCGGGAGTAACGATCCTGTACCAGTAGCTGCGTTTTTCGAGTAATTGTACAGGAGTACCCATCAGCAGTTGGGTAGCCATTTCCGAAGAGTAGTCAGCCTCATATCTGACGTTGGCTACAGAGTGTGATATCACTCCCCAAGTCTTGGCCTCGAATGCGGGGTCAGGGAGCACTATCATACTGTCAAGCACATTGAGACCCTTCTCCGAGAGAGCTGCAAGAAGTGCATCTTTGGCTGCCTGCTCAGTGGTGGAGCCATATAGGACCTTCTGTCCATCGACCTCTTTGAGTATCGGTTCATAACTCTTCTCCCTGCGATCGGGAGCATATTGTGCTTTAATCTCCTTTGAGATTGTGTCAAATTGCTCTTGGATAGAGTCTGCGGGAGATCCACAGGACTGGATCAAAAACAGGGCTGCAATAGCCGTAATCAGGAATTGTCTCATTCTTTATGAAAATATTTGGTTCAACCTCCAAAAATACTCTTTTTATTATCTTTGCGCAAGAATTAGGTGACAAAAATGAAGAAAAGATACAACTCTTTCACCGGATACTACAAGAGCAAATATGGCAGCAGATTGCAGAAGATTGTGATAGATGCCGGTTTTACCTGTCCCAATCGGGACGGATCCGTTTCAGTCGGAGGGTGCACCTATTGTGACAACAATGCATTTCATCCCTCATACAGCACTCCCGATAAGAGTATTATGCAGCAGATGGAGGAGGGGATGGAGTTTCATCGCCGCAGATATCGCAGAGCAACCGGTTATATTGCCTATTTTCAGCCCTATTCCAACACTTACGCGCCTCCGGAACGCCTGAAAGCACTCTATGCAGAGGCTCTTTCCCATCCGGATGTAGTAGGGATAGCGATAGGTACGCGCCCTGACTGCATAGATGAAGAGAAGCTGGATTACCTTGCTGCACTCTCGCGTGAGCATATAATAATGGTTGAATATGGGATAGAGTCGTGCTATGATGCTACTCTGGAGCGTATCAACCGCGGTCATACCTTTGATCAAGCCGTCACTGCTGTTAAGATGACGGCAGATCGTGGACTCGATGTATGTGCTCATTTTATCCTCGGGCTCCCCGGCGAGAGCCGCGAAATGATGCTTGAGAGTGCTCCGGTGATTAATTCACTGCCGCTGACTTCGCTTAAATTTCATCAGCTGCAGATTATCAAAGGAACTTCAATGGAGAGGGAATTCGAGGCTAATCCCCAGGATTTTGTCACCTTTTCAATTGAGGAGTACATTGACTTTTTTGTAGATATATTGGAGCGTTTGAGGCCGGAAATCCGTATCGAAAGATTTGCCGGAGAGGTGCCTCCGAGGTTTGTCAAATCCAACCCTTGGGGTCTTATCCGTAATGTCGAACTGCTTCGTTTGCTCGAAAAAAAACTCGAAGAACGAGATAGTTGGCAGGGCAAATTGCTCTGACACGAACTTTTGCTATATTTGTAGTTTATAATAGAAAACAATTGCGATATGGAACATTTTTCCGACAAGATCATAATGGAAGGATTGGCGTACGATGACGTATTGTTGATCCCCGCCGAATCAGGTGTATTGCCAAGGGAAGTTGATGTCACCACTCATTTTTCGAGAGAGATACCTCTCCACATCCCCATAGTCTCTGCCGCGATGGATACTGTTACCGATGCAAATATGGCCATAGCCATAGCACGTGAAGGCGGTATCGGAGTTATCCACAAAAACATGTCCATCGAACAGCAGATGGAGCATGTGCGTAAGGTCAAACGTGCTGAGAACGCCATGATATACGATCCGGTTACCATCAAATATGATGCTTCGGTGGGTGATGCACTCCAATTGATGGCTGAAAACCGCATTGGCGGTATTCCGGTTGTGGATGACCAAAATTATCTTATAGGTATCGTCACCAATAGGGACCTGCGTTTTCAGGAGAACTACAAGACCCCCATCTCAGAAGTGATGACCTCAGAAAACCTCGTCACAGTTGGTCCGACAATCGATATTCCTCAGGCTACCGAGGTGCTCAGTAAATACCGCATCGAAAAGTTGCCCGTTGTCGATGATAACAATCGACTGGTAGGTCTCATTACATATCGCGATATAATGAAGATCAAGAAGAATCCTACTGCCAGTAAAGATTCTCGCGGACGTCTTCTTGCAGTAGCTGCCGTGGGCATCAATAGCCATAGCTTGGAAGATGTAGAGAAGCTTGTATCCGTGGATATCGACGCTGTGGTACTTGACACAGCGCACGGACACTCCCTTTTCGTGCTGCAGACTATTAGAAAGATTCGCGAGGCATTCCCGCATCTGCAAATAGTGGCCGGCAACATTGCTACGGCCGAAGCAGCGCTGGCTCTCAAGGAGTGCGGAGTTGATGGCGTAAAGGTGGGCATCGGCCCCGGTTCCATCTGTACAACCCGTATTATTGCCGGTATCGGAGTACCTCAGTTTACAGCAGTAATGAATACCGCACAGGCACTTAAAGGGAGTGGTATCCCCATTATCGCAGATGGTGGCATCCGCTACTCGGGTGATATAGTAAAAGCGCTTGCTGCCGGTGCCAACACCATTATGGCAGGATCGCTATTTGCCGGAGTCGAAGAATCTCCCGGAGAGGCGATCATCCTCAATGGCCGCAAGTTTAAATCTTACCGTGGTATGGGTTCGCTTGAGGCTATGCAGAAGGGTTCCAAGGATAGATATTTCCAAGATATGGAAGAAGATATCAAGAAGCTCGTACCTGAGGGGATTGTGGCTCAGGTGCCTTATAAGGGTACTCTTGCAGAGGTTATATTCCAGTTGATCGGAGGCCTGAGAGCAGGTATGGGCTATTGTGGTGCAGCCGATCTCGCGGCTCTGCGCGAGGCCAAATTTGTCAAGATTACACATGCCGGGATGGTAGAAAGCCACCCTCACGATGTGACCATTACACGCGAATCCCCCAACTACTCCAGATAGGCAGCTATGCAGAAAGTACTCCTGATAACAATAACGATGCTGATGATTTCAGGATGCTCCTTTATAGAAAAAGGGGGCAGGGGCTATCATGACCGCAGGGTTGCGAAGATAGGGCAGGAGATACTTTACGAAAGCGATATCGTGCGTATTATGCCTGATGGTGTCTCCTCTGCCGATAGTGCCGCTATGGTCAGTCGTTATATTAACACATGGGCTCTTGACCGCCTGCTGTTGCTCAAAGCCGAGGAGCAGCTCTCCAAGGCTGAGCGCGATGTAACCGCTGAAGTGGAGGAGTTCCGCAGCACTTTGCTCGATTTCAGGTTTGAGAAACGCTGGGTTGAGGAGAGACTCGATACAACTGTGACCCTCGAAGAAGCGCGTTTATACTATGAAGAGCACCCTTCAGGCAGTATTTTCCCCTATCCGCTGGTTAAGGCGCGCGTTATCAGGATCTCCACCGGTTCTCCCTACTATGAAACCGTCAAAGGCGCGTACACCGTGACTTCGGAGCAAGATGTGGCGGATCTCAAGGAATTATGTTATTCCTCCGCTGAGCGCTACACAGATTTCGGAGGGGAGTGGGTACCTCTTTCGCAACTCGCAAAAGAACTTGGCACCGATATCGAAACCTGCACCAGGGATGTTCTTCCCAAAAGAAGTTGTGAGATGAAGTTTAATGACTCCAATTTTCTTATTTTCATAGTCGAGAAAGTTGATGCCGGTGAAGTTTCGCCCTTTGAATACAATGTGGCGAGGATCCGCGAGACCATTCTTGGTAAAAGAAAACAGGAGCTTTTGACAAAATTGGAACAAGACTTGCTTGAAGATGCCCATATAAACGGAAAGCTAAAAATTTATTGAAAAGTATGAAACAAATATTTGTTGCCACAGCGCTCCTTTTCATTATCTCCATCTTCGGTACGGAGAGCTATGCACAGCGGTATCGGGAAGGATTGATCGACAAGACAATCGTGCTTATCGGCAATGATATGATAATGCTCTCGGATCTGGAAAACGAAGTGCAGATGATGAGTGCCAGGGGCTTCACAGCTGACCGCAACGCCCGTTGTCAGATAATTGAGGAGATGCTTGTCTCCAAACTTTTCCTCAATCAGGCGAGAATCGACTCTCTCGAGGTCAACGAAGCAAATGTCGAGAGTGCACTTACTCAGCGCATAAACGAAGTTATGACACAGCTTGGTGGTGAAAAACAGCTGGAGGAATATTTTAAGAAGCCCCTCTATAAACTTCGTCAGGAGTGGAAAGAGATGCTTACAGACCAGTCGCTCATTCAGGATATGCAGCGCAAGGTGGCCGGCAATATTCCTAACCTGACACCTTCCGACATCGAGAAATACTGTAAAGATACACCGGAAGAGGACCTTCCTATTGTCTCCACACAATACCGTATCCGTCAAATAGTGCTCTATCCGGACAAAGAGGCGGCCGAACTTGAAGTAAAAGAGAGACTTCTCGGACTCAGGGAGAGAATTGTAGCCGGAGAAAAATTTTCCACACTTGCACGTATTTACTCGCAAGACCCCGGCAGTTATGCAAAGGGAGGCGAACTGGGAATGGCCTCCAGATCTATCTTCTGGCCTGCTTTCTCTGACGCCGCTATGTCTCTGAAAGTTGGACAGGTATCACAGATCGTTGAGACCCCGGACGGATTCCATCTCATTGAACTTATAGCCAGGGAGGGTGATATGTTTAATGCACGTCATATCCTGATCAAACCGCATTACACCACTGAGGATCGTGTCAAAGCCTTTAATCGCTTGGATACAATCAGGACCAGGATTCTCGGGGACTCTATTTCGTTTTTCAATGCGGCAAGATACTTTTCTGAAGACCGCAAGACTGCAACCAACGGCGGTCTTCTTGCAGACGAATATACCGGATCCTCATATTTCGAGAAGGACCAACTGAAGCCTGCCGACTACAATGTACTTAAGGAGATGCAGGAGGGTGACATTTCGGAGCCTTTCGAGTCTCTTGACAACGAAGGTCGCAGCGGCAACACCGTCTATAAGATCATCATGCTCGAAAAGATAATTCCTTCGCACGTGGCAGATTACAAGACAGACTTCAATGTTCTGCTTGAGGATGCCAATAGGAAGAATTCCAATGCAGCTGTAGACAAATTCATTTTGGAAAAGCAGAAGAGCACCTATATAGTGATAGACCCTCTCTTCAAGGAGTGTAACTTCATGAGAGAAGGTTGGGTTAAATAGTCTATGAATTTTATCGGTAAAGCGTTCCATATAGCAATGCTTGTGCTCTTTACGCTGCCTCTGGCAGCGCAGGGCAATCTTTCTGAAGAGGAGATTTTCCGTCTTGTGGATGCCGCTTCCGTGCAGCAACACGAAGAATTCGGAATGAATTACCGCAAGGTGCTTGGAAATCCGGCCCGTTTTCTTCACAATAACACTTATTTATTGTGTGATTCAGCGGTATGGAATGTCACTGCCAAATATGTAGAGGCTTTTGGAAATGTAAGGATTGTACAGGACGGCACAATGCTTTCAAGCGAATCTGCCATCTACCTCATTGATCAGGATTTGGTGCGTTTCAACGGGCCGCTTGTGGAACTTGTCGATAAGGATGGCAATACACTTCGTTCTGACCGAATGGCCTACAATACCAAAGACAGTGTCGCTACCTATGATACCGGGGGTGCAATGAAGAATAGAGAGGGGTCTGTCGTAGAGAGCCAAATGGGTATATATGACTCCAAGATCAATATCTTTACATTTGACGGGGACGTTGAGGTATACACCGACACCATCTTCATGAAATCCACTATGATGCGCTACTTGACGGATGAGAAGAAGATCTATTTCGGTCACAATACCTATACTTGGAGGGGCGACGGTTTCATAAAGTCCGATGCAGGCTGGTATGATAATGCAGAAGGCATTATTCATTTTGCGTCGGATGTCTATATGAATAACGAAGACTATGAAGCGTGGTGCGATGAAGTCTATTACAATAGGGAAACAGGCCGTACGGAGATGTACAATAATATCCAGATTCTGAACGAAAAGGAACATATGACACTTTTGGGCAACAAACTGGTATATACCAGTGATACGGTTGCCACCGTTACCGACCGTCCCGCCATTGCCTATTATGGCGAGAATGAAAATAAAATAGTAGACAGTTTGTTCTTTGGAGCTGACACTCTCCATTTCTATACGATCAAGCGCAATTATATTCCGCAGGAAACAATAGATAAGGCAGGGGAGAGAAAAAAGAACATTCTCTTTGATGCGTTGACCGAACTCCGTAACAAACAGGCTGCAGAGCGTGCTAAGGCTGCGGAACAAAAGATGCGTGAAATGGGAAAACTGCCGCCGAAAATTCCCAAGAAAGATTCTTCCGCTGTTTCTGCTACACTTGATTCTCTTGGCCAATCCGCCCGGAATTCTCCGGCAATTCAGGCGGACAGTACAGCTGCCCAAGTTTTAACAGATACAGTTTCTGTTAAAAATCAAAAATTGCCTCAGGGTATTGCTCAGGATAGCACTACGGCTAATATACGTAAACCGCTGTCGGAACTGTCGGATAGTACTCAGGTTCAGACGCCAAAACAGTTGTCCGAACCTCCGGATAGCACCGCAATCAAACACATTGTTGCATATCGCAATGTAAGGGTATGGAGATCTGATTTGCAGATGCGCTGTGACTCGCTTTTCTTCTCGGAAATTGATTCGATTGCGCAATTGTTCGGCCGCCCTGTTCTCTGGAACAAGATAAAAAACCAACTTACCTCCGATGAGATGCAACTGATGCTCAAGGACGGGAACCTCTTTAGGGGTAGCATGCTCAATAATGCTATGATCACCACACAGGAGGATACTCTCCACTACAACCAGATCAAGAGTACCGAGATGATGGGCTTTTTCAGAGAAAACCAACTCTTCAGGTACGATGCCCTCGGAAGCGTATATGCAATATTTTATGTGGTGGAAGAACAGACCATCACAACGGTCAATGTTAAAGAAGCGGAATCTATGACTGCAGTAATAAAGGATGGCAATGCGGAGCGCTTGATCTACCTTACACAGATAAATAGTGACGCCTATCCCGTTGGTGATCTTGCTATTGAAAAGCAACGCCTCAAAGGTTTCAAATGGAGAGGCGAGGAGAGACCCGTAGACCGTTTCGACATCACTTCGCAGCCAATATTCATGTCTCATAGAGATAGATATGTGGATATAACCAGACCGGATTATACCTTCTCAGACAGGTATTATAACAACCATATGAGCAAGGTTATCACCGATATAAATACACGTGCAGAGCGCGAAAAGCAGCGTCAACTCGATCTTGCTAAAGAAGAAGCCCGCAGAGAACTTGATTCTCTCAAGTCCGAGACTTTGCCACTTGATTCTTTGTCGAGGGATACTTTGTCCCGTGATTTATCGTTACGTGACCCCAAACTGCCGGATACACTACCACAGATAGCTGATTCTAACGTCAAAATTATTGCAAAGGATACTACCCTGCTTCGCGAAATGGAAGTTACGGAAGTTGTCGCTCCGGTAGTCGATAGTGTACAGGCAGTTATTCCTGTCCGAAAGGAAGAAAATCTGCAAGTACAGGAGGAGAAATCGCCCTCTCTATTACTTGATACTCTCAATACTCAGAACTCAGAATTGGGAACTCCACTAATCGACACTACTAAATACTCGGACCTCAGAACTCAATACTCAGATAAGGCTGCCGCTCGTGCCGAACGCAAGGCCCTTCGCAAGGCTAAACGCGAAGAACGCCGTCTGAAGTGGCAGCAACGTCGTCAGGAACGTCGTGAAGCGGCTGCACTGCGCCGAGCTCTACGTAAGGCTAAAGTAAAAAAATAATATAGATATAAATAATAACGATAAAGGGTGACCATCCGGCCACCCTTTATTGTTATGTAGTGCTACAAAAATCAGTCTTTGTATCCCGGGTTCTGCTGGAGTTCGGGATAGAGTAGTCTCTCGGTGTGTGAAATCGGGAGAACCACTTTCTCATAGTCCCAGCTGAAGGATTGCTTGAAACTGCCGCCCACTGCGTACTCATGAGGGTCATTGGGATCCCTGGTTATGGTCCCTCCACGACGCATGACGTCAAAGAAACGATGGCCTTCCCCTATAAACTCTTTCTGACGCTCCAGTTGGATAAGATCAAGAGTTGCCGTAACGTTGGCAGCAGTAGGATCAGCCCTTTTGCGTATCCTGTTTAGGTAGTTGTTTGCATCGGATGCCTTGTTGGTCTCAAGAGCTGCTTCAGCTGCAATAAGATAAGCCTCAGTGATACGCATTACGCGAGGGTTGTTACGACGGAATGTGTAAACCCTGTCCTTGTTCCCAATAAACTTTTTGAGCCAGTATTCACCTGTCTGACGTGCTCCCGTTACTTTGTCGTCGAAAGAAATCATCTTGCCGCGAACATCATTGGGAGTATCCTTGAAGAGGTTTCTCCATTTGAGAGTGGGGATTACCGATCCGCCTGCATTCTTGTCATCAAACCACATATTGTGATAGATGGTGTAGAAACCGCCATCAGGGTCAATATCGCTATCCACAGTTACGAGCAGCTCGAGTACGCTCTCATCATGTCCTTCTTTGCCCCAATAATCGAGATACTCTTCGTTAGTGGCGAGTCTGTATGGAGAACTGTTGATCACTTCGGTAGCGCAGGTGTATGCGTTGGCATATTCACCTTTGTAGAGGTGTACTCTTGCTTGGAGGAGTCTTGCTGCCCAATAGTTGAAGTGACCAATATTCTTCTGTTTGGAGAGAAGTCCGACTGCAGTCTCGAGATCTTTCTGCACGAGAGCGTAGGTATCGGCAACTGTTTTTCTGGGGATCCTTGCCTCAGAAGGGGAAGCCACTGTTTCGAGGATAACTGCTCCGAGAGATGCACCCTTGTCCTTGAGGTATGGATATCCGTAAAGCCGGGCAAGGTCAAAGTAGCAAAGAGCCCTTATCGCATAAGCCTGTCCAAGATAGTCATTTTTTTGTGCAACTTGGGTAGGACCTGATGCGGGTAGAGTTTCTATATTCTCTATGATGGAGTTGGCCCTCATGATCACATTGTAGTAGTTGTTCCAAAAACTGAAGTAGGTATTGGCCTCCGATTCATATTCAAGGCAGTAAAAAATGTTGCCTGTTCCGCTGACCTCTCGGGGATAAATATTGTCAGCTCTCATGTCACCCATGTATGCCCACCAGGAGCCATACATTGTATAATATTTTAGTGGTGTGTAAAGACCGTTAACAACAACCCCTGCGTCATAGAGCGTTGCCATAGCAGTCTCAGATACGACGGAGTCGGTAGGCATTCTGTCGAGGAAGCCTTCGCAAGAAGAGAATCCAAGCACCATACCGGCCGCAATTACTATGCTTAAAATAATCTTTTTCATTTGTGTCATTATTAATTAGGGTTGATTATCATTATCAGAAGCTCACTTCTAGACCGAATGAAACGGATCTCAGAGCAGGCATGTCATAATAGTAGTAACCATTTACGGTAACCTCAGGATCGATTGTTGACTTTGCAAATGTAATGAGGTTGGTGCCTGAAACATATACGCGAGCACTCGTCATCTTGATCTTGTTAAGGATAGTACGGGGAATGCTGTAAGAGAGGGTCAGATCTTTCATCCTGAGGAAGTCACCGCTCTCAATATATCTGCTTGAGTAGTAATAACCTCCCTGGTTGTTACCAACGATACGGAGAGGTTGAGTTCCGTTAGGGTTGGAAGGTGACCAAGTGTCAACCTGTTGGGCAGCTATGTTTCTATGGAATGTATAGTATCCGTCGTTGCTAATCTGCTCTGTTGCCTCATTCCAGATATATGAACCATACCTATAAGCCCATGACATTGAAAGCGAAAGATCTTTCCATCTCACGCTTGCATTGAATCCACCGAATCCTTTTGGAATAGCAGTTATGCCGTCAAGAATCATCGAGCTTGCATTATTTCGGTTGGTAGGATAATAGTTGTAACTGTCGTAAGGCATTGTACCGCCTTTCTCGATCTTGGTGCCGTCCTTTAGCACTACGGTCTTGTTGACAGTTGCACCCTTCTCGAAGAAACTACCCTCTGCATACATCGGGTAACCTGCTTTCAGTAGAGTGTTGCCCATGTAGCTGTCTTCAGGACAAACTCCGAGATAGTTCCTTGTGTAGAACTGGTAGAAGTTGTAACCCTTTTTCCAGATTTGAGGGGTGCTCACGATGCTCTCTCCTTCTTCGGAGAGTGAGAGCACTTCATTGTGAAGATATGACCAGTTGGCACCTACTGAAACATCCCAATCCTGAGTTTTGAGTATGTCAACATTCACTGATAGCTCCCAACCTCTGTTTACCATTGAACCGATGTTTGTAAGAGTGCTTGAGAAACCGGTGGTTGTAGGCACTGAAGCATCGAGCAGGAGGTCGGTAGTTAGTTTGTTGTAATACTCGGCGGTGAAAGTATATCTGTCAAAAATGGTTGCATCGATAGCAATATTCCAGTTGGTATTCTTTTCCCATGACAGGTCGGAGTTGGCCAGATTTGCAGGGTAGCTTGCACCGACGTCACCGTAAGAAGTGTAGTCATACACGGCCATGTAGCCATAGTAATTTGAAGGGAGTGTACCTGATGTACCGTAAGAAGCACGGAGTTTGGCATCATTCAGCCAGTCGGCCTTGAGCCAATCTTCGTTGGAGAATCTCCATGATCCCGATATTGACCAAAAGTCACCCCAGCGGGTCTCCTTGGAAAGTCTTGAGGAACCGTCACGACGATATGTACCTGTCAGGTAGTACTTGCCATCATAATCGTAGTTGATGCTGCTTAAAGCTGAAAGCAGTGCATCAGCCTGTGAATATGAACGACCATTGTCAAATCCTGTAGCGAGGATGGACTCCGTTGCACCGAGGTGCGAGAAATCCATCTTTGCAAGGCCTAGATAGAAATAGGTCTCCTGCTCTGCCTCCCATCCTACCATTGCACCAAAATGATGTTTGCCCCAGGTTTTGTCGAAATTGACCGTAGTGGAGCTTACAAGGCGGCTGATGTTACGGTTACGGTCGGATATGTAACCTCCGATATCGGAATAGGCGTAGAAGTTGGGGTGGCCGTAGTACCATGCGAAGCGGTCTCTCTGGTTTGTCCAGTCGTTGCTGATAATGGTCTTTGCTTTCAACCAGTCTGTAAACTTCACTTCAGCATATGCTTTGAGCAAGAGTCGATTAAGGTTGTAGTCATTATACTCTTTGCCCCAGGACCCCAACGGGTTAACGGTACTCATTGAAGGGTTCCAGCGCTCAAGATAGAGTGAACCGTCCTCTTTGTATGCGTAAGGCCATCTTTCGCTGAGCGGAATCTTCCACATGAAGATAGGATTTGCTTTCGTAACATAGCCCTCCTGGTGACCTTGCTGATACTGCCATGAATACTGTAGGTTACCGCCGATCTTTAGCCATTTGCTTATCTGGCTTTCTGCGTTTATGGTGGTCGAGAGACGTTTGAGGTAAGAAACCACAACAACACCCTGTTGGTCTGTGTAACCGACTGAAGCGTAAATCTTGGATTTGTCCGAACCGCCGGCAATGCTGTACTCGTAGTTCTGAATGATACCGGTGCGGAAGATAACATCCTCCCAATCCTTGTAAATATACTTACTTTCGTCTTTTGCAGGATAGTTCTCTGCAACCTTCGCATTCACATATGCATCTAGTGAACCATAACTTGCCCATCGAGATGGGCTGGCGTTACCGTAATTGGTCCATGCTTCCCTGTGCAGTTTTTCAGTCTGCTCGTCGGTTGCAAGTGGCAGGTGGTTATAAGCAAAATAAGAGAAACCGGTACTTAACTTGAAAGTTGAGGTAAGTTTGCCTGTTTTACCTCTCTTAGTAGTAATCAGGATCACGCCGTTAGACGCGCGTGAGCCGTAAAGTGAAGCAGCTGCTGCGTCTTTGAGGATGGTGAAGGACTCAATGTCGCTCGGGTTTAAGAAGTTCATAACGCTTGAAGATGCATTACCTGAGGACCAGTTGCCGCTTGTGGCGGGGACACCGTCGATAACGTATAAAGGTGCGTTGCCGGCATTGAATGAACCATATCCGCGGATACGAATTTGTGAGTCGGCGCCCGGCTGGCCTGATACCGATACGGCTTGAACGCCGGGAGCTTTACCGGCGAGAACCTGTTCGAAACTTACGATAGGAGCATCTTTTACGCTCTCTTGACTGACAACTGTAGCGGAGCCGGAGTAGGAGCCTTTCTTAACAGTACCGTAAGCAACGACCATAACTTCCTCCAGAGCTTCTGTGTCCGGTGTAAGGATAGCATTGACCAAGTTACGTCCGTTTACCGGCACCTCGAGGTCAACAAAGCCGATGGAAGAAAAGACAAGAGTTGCATTAGACGGAACCCCTTCAAGTATGTAAGTTCCGTCATCAAGAGTGGCTATACCCTGCATTGTACCCTTCACGACAACGCTCGCGAACGGAACGGGTGAGCCATCTTGAGATGAGGTTACTTTTCCCGTAACCCTAATCTGCGCGAACGCAACATTGCAAATTAGTGCGGTCAGCGCAATTAACATCAATCTCTTCATAGATTTTTGGTTTTGTGTTTGGTTAATGAATATTTAAGTAAGGGTATACTTTGCGTAGCAGTTTGTATAATGGTTTATACGATTATGCAAAAATAACTAAAAAATAACTAAAAAAAAAGGTACTTTTTGCGCAATTAATTTAACTGAAATATAAATTGCATTTAAAGACTGAGTTATCAGGTCTACTGAAGCATCGGATAAAAATATTTTGCCGTTTTAAATATTAATCCTTAACTTTAGGACTTTAATATGGGAAAAACTCAACGAACTTGAAAAAATAATAAACCCTAATTATTTAATTATTAATACACAAAAAAACTATCTATGAAGAAAATCTTACTTCTTGCACTAGCGATATTGACAGTTAATGTCGCTTTTGCTCAAACAAGAATTACCGGTAAGGTAACTTCTTCTCAGGATGGTACGCCGATTCCTTTTGCAAGTGTTATTGTAAAAGGCACTATGAACGGTGTTGCCACTTCTGACAATGGTGAGTATGTATTGGAAAATGTTGCTCCAAATGCTACTCTCGTTGTTTCTTCTATCGGTTTTGTAAATGCCGAAATCCCGGTGGGAGGCAGGACCAGGATCGATGTAGTCCTTAGTCCTGATGCCGAGTCCCTCGAAGAGGTGATGGTCGTGGCTTATGGTACTGCCAAAAAAGGCACATATACGGGAGCCGCTTCCGTTGTGAGACAGGAGGCCATCAAGGATGTACCTACAGTATCATTTGAGCAGGCTCTTACCGGAAAAGTTGCAGGTATGCAGATTACCACGACGTCCGGACAGACAGGTTCCGCTTCAGCCATTCGAATCCGCGGTATCGGTTCCATGAATGCGTCCAATGACCCTCTTTATGTGATTGATGGTGTGCCCGTTGTTTCAGGTAGCGCCGGCCAGATGGGTGACTACATTTACACCTCCAACAACGTGATGTCAACACTCAACCAGAGTGATATTGAATCCATCACTGTTCTTAAGGATGCTGCCGCATCGGCACTTTATGGTTCGCGTGCTGCAAACGGCGTGATTCTCATAACCACAAAGAAAGGTAAGCTGGGACGTCCCACTGTAACCTTCAAAGCATCCGTGGGTTTAACTCCCGGCTGGGCTACCGACAACTATGAGACTGCATCTCCGCAGGACAACGTAGATATGCTTTACCAGATTTTCTGGGACTATCGCATGCAGCAGGGCAGAACTCAGGAATATGCAAGTTCATATTCGCTTGGTCAGCTCAACAGCAAATGGAACATGTTTGGTTATAAACTTTCCAAACCCGACACCGAGCGTTATGGTAACATCAAGATCGAACCCCTCACTGACGGACAGTTACAGCGTGTTGACGACCAGGGCAACCTTATCTTCTTTGATTGGGATGATGCCTATTTCCGTACGGCGGTATATCAGACTTACGATGTGAGTGTTAGCGGCGGTACCGAAAACAGCACATATTATACATCATTCTCCTACACAAAGGATCAGGGTCGTGTTTATGTCAACGAGTTTGACCGTCTCAGCGGCCGTGTCAACCTTAATCAGAAAGTGGGCAAGTATTTTGAACTGGGCACCAACATCAGTGTTGCACATACCGACATGAGCGGTTACAATGATACGAGGAGCACAACGGCCAACTACTTTATGCAGACACGTAACCTTCTGTGGCCCCTTTACTGGCCCGATAATTACAAGACAGGTGGCCCCTGGACTTCACGTTACGCATCACTTGCCCAGAATAACCTCTACTACAATGACTTGTGGGACAACTCATCAAAGACTCTGAAACTTGCTATCAGCGAGACAGCTACCGTAAAATTCACTGACTGGCTCAATTTACGCACAGTGTTTTCATACGATGACACCAGGGTTCGCGATCGCATTTACTACAGTGCTCAACACTACAGCGGCTCTTCCGTTAACGGTTCGATTTCCGAGATGTTGACAGATTACACCAAGCTTGTTTCATCATCTACTCTTAACTTTGCAAAAGAGTTCGGTAAACATAATGTTTCCGCACTTGTGGGCTTTGAGGCAGAACGCAACTGGACGGATTTCATGCGATCTACCGGTAATGACCTCTCCACAAGTTCGCTTACCACTGTTTATACTGCAGGAACAAAGGACGCCAACGCATACGGCTGGGGCAACTCTATGATGTCCGTTCTTTCGCGTGCGGAATATAACTTCGACAACAGATACTATTTCTCCGCATCATTCCGTCGCGACGGTTCCTCAAGACTTGGTGCTGCTGCACGCTGGGGTAACTTCTGGTCAGTAGCAGGTTCGTGGCGCATCAGCAATGAGGCGTTTATGCAGGATCAGGATGTTATCAGCAACCTCCGCCTCAGGGCTTCATACGGTGTTAACGGTACACTTCCTTCAAGCAACTATGGCTGGCGCTCTCTCGCCGCATATGGTTCGCCCTATATGACAAAACCGGGTGGAGCACTTGCAAATGCTGCCGACGCAAATCTCTCTTGGGAGACCAGTTACACAATGAACTTTGCATTGGAGTTCGGCCTGTTTGATGATAGATTGACCGGTACTGTTGAATACTTTAACCGTGACTCTAAGGACCTTCTTCAGGATGTTCCCATCTCTTACGTGACAGGTTTCGGTTCAACACTCAAGAATATCGGTTCAATCAACAACCACGGCTGGGAAGTTGAAATTAGTGGTGATATCATCAGGAATTCCGATTTTAGATGGAGCGCAGGCCTCAATGCCTCATTCCTCAAATCAAAAGTAGTTGAGCTCTATGATGGTGAAGATATCATCTGGTATGATCCAACCGGAGGTGATGCACGTGCAAAATACATCTATCGCGAAGGCGAATCCACTCTTGCTTTCTACGGATTTGAATGGGCGGGTGTTGAAAAGGCAACAGGTCTCAATATCTGGTATTCAAATAATGATAATGCCGATATACAGCTCAACGGTCGCAATGTGGTTTACAACTTTTCCGATGCGGACGAGATTGTAATAGGTGATGCTACACCTTTCGCATATGGCGGTATCAATACCGATCTGGAATGGAGAGGTCTGACATTTGGCCTGAATTTCATCTACAAACTGGGCGGACATCTCTATGACGGTGCATGGAAGGATATGGCCGATGACGGTTACTATTGGAACCGTATACGTGGCCAGCTCTATTTCGAAAATATGTGGACTGACTATAACACTGATGGTACTGAACCCAAGATTCTCGGTACTGACCCTACGGACTCAATGCAAAAGAGTACCCGTCATCTCCACGATGCAACGTTCCTCAGACTCAAGAGCATCAACCTTGGCTACAGACTCCCTAACAAGTGGATCAGCAAAGTTGGCTTGAGCAGTGCTCGCGTTTATTTCAACGGTGGTAACCTTCTTACCTTCTCTAAGTACAAGATTGCTGACCCCGAGGTCAACCACTATGGTACAAGAGGTTGGGAGACACCTATCGGAAAGACTTACACATTCGGTTTGGAAATCAGTTTCTAATGAAAATAATTGTTTAAGAATATGAAAAAGATTAATATAATACTTTCATTGATCTGCGTCCTGGCGATTTCTTCATGCGAAGGCTTTTTGGATGTTACCCCCACCAATCAAGCAGACTCTTCCACCAGCATAACCAGTGCTGCTGACGCCCAGGTAATGATCAACGGTCTGATGCGCAAGATGACATCATCCAACTATTACGGCCGTAACTTTGTGCAATATGGTGATGCCAAGGGGGGTGATCTCACCATCTATACTGCAGGTTTTGATGACAATATGTACTACTTTGCCCACAGGGCTGAAAGCGGTTCACAGATTGGTTTCTGGATCACTGGATATGACTGCCTCCTACAGGCTAACAATATCATTAAAAACATTGAGGCTCTCAAAGAAGGGGGCACAACCGGCCTTGACGATAGGCTTGGACAGGCTCTCACTATTCGTGCCCTAATTCATTTTGATCTCGTTCGTCTCTATGGCAAACCTTACAATATGGATGGTGGCGCATCGTATGGTGTTCCGGTTGTTACTGCTCCGGTTGATGCCGGTGCAAAACCTCAGCGCAATACTGTGAAAGAGGTGTACGACCAGGTTGTAGCAGACCTTACTAAGGCTGCTCCGCTCCTTTCAAAGAGTAAATCAAATGGTTATATCAACTATTACGCCAACCAGGCAATACTCGGTAAGGTCTATATGTATATGGACAACTTCTCATCAGCATTGACCTGTTTCAAGAATATCATCGACAGTAAGGCCTATACCCTCTATACACCCGCAAATTGGGTAGGTTCCTGGAAAACTCAGTTCGGTAGCGAGTCCATCTTCGAACTTGCAATGTATCCCAATGAGGGTGACCTCGTTGGCAGCTCCCTTGGAGTACGCTACAGTCGCAAAAACCACGCGCATTCAAATGCATACGGTTACTTCATGGCCAGCTCATACTGGCAAAACATCATGGGCAAGAATGATATCCGCTGGGGTATCATGACTTATGACCACATGAAGGGTGAAGAAACACGCAGCAACTGGGATGACTGCTGCTATAAGTATCTGGGTGATGTAAACTTGGCCGGTGATGGAAAGAGTACCCATACCGCAGTCAACATCAAGGTAATCCGTCTGTCGGAAATTTATCTGCTTGCCGCAGAATGTGCTCTCAAGAGTGACAAGGGTGCTGCCGCAAGTTATCTCAATGCTATTTCAAAGCGCGACCCTGACAGGGCTGAGTGGACAGCTTCAACCGTGAACGAAGATGCTGTTTACAATGAGTATAGAAGAGAACTTCTCACAGAGGGCAAACTCTTCTTTGAGCAGATGCGCCAGAACAGAAAGGTAACCTTTGAGGATGATGCATGGGGCTTCGGTACTACTTCACAATATCGTGATAAGACCGTTGACAGGACTTTCTTCAGAGCTATTCTTCCTATAGGTATTGATGAGATTAACTCCAACCCTGACATCTATCAGAATCCCGGTTATTAATAGCCGCGAACTGATCAGGGATGATTCCTGAATTGAAAAAAGCCGGTGTAAGCCGGCTTTTTTTTATGAATTGTAGATTATTCTGGAAAAAAATCTTATAATTGTAATTTACGAGCAGAAAACTAAAGCAAATCATAAAATATATGCATACCTTTTATATAGATGAGAAAATCCACTGCCTCTCGGATGTAAGGACATTGCTGGAGCCCGACTGCCGAATTGAGCTGGGCCACGAGGCTGTGGAACGCATAACCAAGTGTCGTGATTACCTTGACAAGAGGTTGGAAAATCAGGTTGAGCCGATATATGGCATAACCACCGGATTCGGTTCCCTCTGCAATGTGGCAGTAGGAGCTGCAGATCTCTCCAAACTTCAGGAAAACCTTGTTATGTCGCATGCATGCGGTACCGGTGACGAAGTGAAGGAAGATATTGTGCGCTTGATGCTCGCGTTAAAAATTAAATCCCTCTCATACGGTTATTCTGGAGTGCGACTGGAAACGGTACAGCGGCTTGTTGACTTTTTTAACCATGGGGTGACACCGGTGGTTTATAGTCAGGGTTCTCTCGGGGCATCCGGTGATCTTGCACCATTGGCGAATATGTCCCTTCCGTTGCTCGGTTTGGGAGATTTTGATTATAGCGGAGAGAGATATTCCGGCGAAGAGCTGGAAAATATTTTTAGCTGGAAGCCGCTCAAACTTGCATCTAAAGAGGGATTGGCTTTGCTAAACGGTACTCAGTTCATGCTGGCACATGCGCTATGGTCGCTATTCCACGCTAAGAGACTCTCTTCTCTAGCCGACAAGATTGCCGCCCTTTCTTTCGATGCGTTCGACGGCAGAATCGAGCCATTTACTCCCGGAGTGCACGAGATCAGACCCCACTCGGGACAGATCACTACTGCTGAGATGATTAATATCTATTTGGAAGGTAGTGAACTCATCAATCGTCCCAAAGAGCATGTGCAGGATCCCTATTCTTTCAGATGTGTACCGCAGGTTCACGGAGCCACAAAAGATGCTCTCTCACACATTGAGGGAGTTTTTATTACCGAGCTGAACTCAGCAACCGACAACCCGACCATACTTCCTGATGAAGATTTGATAATCTCTGCGGGGAACTTCCATGGACAGCCGCTTGCAATCAACCTTGACTTCCTTGCCATAGCGATGGCGGAATTAGGCAGTATCTCTGAGAGGAGAACCTACCAGCTTATCTCCGGTAAAAGAGGACTTCCCTCTTTCCTTATAGCACATTCGGGTCTCAACTCGGGATTTATGATACCTCACTATACCGCTGCATCCATCGTGAGTCAGAATAAGCAACTCTGTACCCCCGCATCCGTAGATACCATAGACTCCTCACAAGGTCAGGAGGATCATGTGAGCATGGGAGGCAATGCCGCCACCAAGTGTGTCAAGGTGATACAAAATGTTGAGTCTCTGCTAGCCATAGAATTGCTGAACGCAGCTCAGGCATTGGAGTTTCGCAGACCGCTTCGCACTTCACCCATACTGGAGGAATTCGTTGCGGAGTACCGAGATGTCGTGCCCTTCATAGATGAAGATGAGGTGATGTATCACCATATAAGACGCTCAATACTATTCTTGAGAAATCAGAAATAATCTCAGTTATGTCATCTCTCCTGATTGTCAATATAGCAAAACTGGTGCAGGTTAGGGAGAAGACTTCTTCTCCTATCAGAGGTGCTCAGATGGATATTTTGCCCGTAATAGATAATGCTTTTCTGTTTTCTGATCAGGGGAAGATATCTGCTTTCGGTTCTATGTCGGAGCTTCCGAAGAGCATTCTAGATAGTGCCGATAAGGTAATAAATGCCATCGGCAGGATGGTCCTTCCGGCCTTCTGTGATTGCCACACTCATCTGGTCTATGCAGGCAGTAGGGAGATAGAGTTTATAGATAAGATCCGCGGACTTTCCTATCAGGAGATTGCAGCTCGAGGTGGTGGAATCCTCAATTCTGCCCGTTTGCTTCACTATACTTCCGAGGAAGACCTTTTCCGCCAGGCTATGGTGCGGGTGGAGGAGGTTATGCACTTCGGTACAGGGGCTATTGAGATAAAGAGCGGTTACGGCCTCACCACTGAAGATGAGATCAAGATGCTGCGTGTAATAAGGCGTATCGCTACTGAGTCCCCTCTTACGGTGAAAGCCACTTTCATGGGGGCGCATGCCTTCCCGGAGAGGTTCCGTGGGAACCATGAAGGATATGTCAGGGAGATAATAAGCGAGATGATACCTGCCGTAGCTACCGAAGGTCTTGCCGAGTACATAGACGTATTTTGCGAAGAGGGATTTTTTTCCAAAGAGGAGAGTGACGAAATACTTGCAGCCGGGCGAAAATTTGGCCTAAAGGCCACCGTGCATGCCAATCAGATGAGTTGTTCCGGTGGTGTGGAGGTTGGAGTAAAATATGATGCCGCCTCTGTTTCTCACCTCGAGTATGCAGGTGACGAGCAGTTTAAGGTTATAGAAAAATCAGATACCATAGCTAATCTATTGCCCGGAGCTACTTTTTTCCTGGACATGGAATATCCGGATGCCCGCAGAATGTTGGAGTATGATATTCCTGTGGCACTTGCTACCAACTATAATCCGGGATCCTGTCCCTGCGGAGACATGAAGTTCATTATGGCCCTCGCTTGTATGAAAATGAAGATGACCCCGGAGGAAGTAATTAATGCCGCCACACTCAACAGCGCATTTGCAATGGGACTGGGAGAGACACACGGCAGCATTACCCTCGGAAAGGCGGCCTCACTTATAGTCACAAGGCCTATACCTTCTTTGGAATTCATCCCCTATGCTTTTTCCACTCCGCTGGTGGAGAATCTGATACTTGACGGAAAAATAGTTATATGATTATAAATAAAAACTACCATTATGAAGAGCTACAACACACCTTTGGGCGAGCTTCAGATTGAACTCTTCGGCCACGCCTCCGTACATTTCACCATAAATGGCAAGAATTGGTATCTTGATCCCTATTGCGATGTCTGCTCTTTTGAGGGCAAGACTCCTGCCGACTTCATCCTGATTACACACGACCATTATGATCATTATGATGAGGAGGCCCTTGTGCATATTGTACAAGAGCATACGATCTTGGTTGTGCCTCCCGTGGTGCCAAGAAAACATTATAACTATGAAGTGCTGGAGAACGGTGAAAGCTGCACTCTCGATGGTGTTACTATTAACGCTGTCCCCGCTTATAATATCAACAACCTCAATGACCAGGATCGTCCTTTCCATCCCGAAGGAGTAGGTAACGGTTATCTTCTTGATTTCGGAGGATTCAAAGTCTATTTTGCGGGCGATACCGAGTTCACCCCATTTATGAAAACCCTCAAGGATATCGACATTGCATTTCTTCCCAAAAATCTTCCCTACACAATGCCCGATGCGGAGTTTGTAAGGGCGGCAAATACTATAAAACCCGCAGTTCTATATCCTTACCATTACTTCGAACTCAACCCCAAGGCGCTCAGGGCGGAAGTGGATCCTCAGATAAAGATGGTAATGAATGACCACGAGTACTAACGAATAGATAATAACCTTAAAAACTTATAATGACACGTAAAATCATTGAATGCGTCCCCAATTTCAGCGAGGGACGCGATATGCAGATAATTGGCCATATTACGGCCGAAATAGAGAAAATAGAAGGAGTCAATCTCCTCAACGTGGATCCGGGTGCAGCCACCAATCGTACGGTTGTAACCTTTGTAGGTACTCCTGAGGCAGTGGTTGAGGCAGCTTTCCGGGCCATTAAAAAGGCCGGTGAAGTCATCGATATGCGTCATCACCACGGAGAGCATCCCCGAATGGGCGCCACGGACGTATGCCCCCTCATTCCGATTGCAAATGTTACTATGGAAGAGTGTGCCGAACTGGCACGCGGACTGGCTAAAAGAGTAGGAGATGAACTGGGAATTCCGGTATATTGTTACGAAAGTGCAGCATTCCGTCCCGAAAGACGCAATCTCGCTAACTGCCGTTCCGGCGAATACGAGGGTATTGCTCAGAAATTCCAGAATCCCGAGTGGAAACCCGATTTCGGTCCGACATCATACAATGACAGAGTGGCCCACACCGGTTGTACAATGGTTGGAGCACGCGATTTCCTTGTAGCAATCAACTACAATCTCAATACTACCTCCACCCGTCGTGCCAATGCTATTGCCTTTGATGTGCGTGAAAAAGGAAGAAAAAAACGTGAGGGTGACCCGATTACAGGCAAGGTAGTAAGAGATGAAAACGGCAAAGAGGTCTGGATTCCCGGCACTCTCAAGGGCTGTAAGGCAATCGGATGGTTTATCGAAGAGTACGGTATAGCACAAGTGTCTATGAATGTGACCAATATTTCGATGACACCTGTTCACGTAGCATTTGACGAAGTTTGCAGAGCTGCACAAAACCGTGGCATCCGCGTGTCGGGCTCTGAAATAGTAGGTCTTATACCCAAAAAGGTGCTGATTGATGCAGGTAAGCATTATCTGACTAAACAGCAACGCAGTCTCGGTGTTTCCGAAGAGGAGATAATAAAGATTGCGATAAAATCTATGGGTCTGGACGATCTCAAGCCCTTCAATCCTCGCGAAAAGGTGATAGAATACCTTATGGAGGATGCAGATGAAGCAGGTGCTACCCGCAAATTGGTGAATATGACCTGTACGGCCTTTGCGCTTGAGACTGCGAGCGAATCACCGGCTCCGGGCGGTGGCTCGATTTCAGCCTATATGGGTGCATTGGGTGCAGCTTTGGGTACAATGGTAGCCAATCTCTCATCTCTCAAGCCCGGCTGGGATGCCGATTGGGAGAAGTTTTCGACTTGGGCAGAGAAAGGACAGAAGATAATGGCATTAATGCTCCATTTGGTGGATGAGGATACCAACTCATTCAACCGCATTATGGATGCATTCGGCCTGCCCAAGGGCTCTGATGATGAGAAATCAGCCCGCACGGCGGCTATACAGGAAGCCACTCTCTATGCTACACGTGTGCCTCTGGAAACAATGAAAACGGCCTTCTCTGCTTTTGACCTTGTAGAGGCGATGGCCTCTGAAGGCAATCCCAACTCTGTTTCAGATGCGGGCGTTGGAGCTCTTGCCATCTGGTCTGCCGTTCATGGTGCCTGGCTCAATGTCAAGATCAACGCTGCCGGATTAAAAGACCGAACTGTGGCTGATGCTCTACTGGCAGAGGCAGCTTCGATTGCAGCTGAAGCTGATGTGCGTCGTGAACGTGTAATCGCCATATGCGACGAGAAAATCTGATTTAGCATTTTTCTAACTTAACCTTAATTTTATAATAATGAAGAGATCGGAAGCCTCATTTGACGAAAATGAACTCAGATATCTGAAACTGTTGTCGCGGAGTTTCCCGACCATTGCACAAGCCTGCACGGAGATTATCAATCTACAGGCAATACTCAATCTACCTAAGGGTACGGAACACTTTCTGACCGACATTCATGGTGAATATGAGGCGTTTAGTCACGTGTTGAAGAATGCTTCAGGCACCATCGAGCGCAAGGTGGATGAGGAGTTCGGGGATACATTGCGCGAGCTCGAAAAACGCGACTTGTGTACCCTGATATGTTATCCGCGCGAAAGACTTGCGATAGTCAAATCCAAGGAGAGCGATATCGATGAATGGTACCTGATTACTCTGATACAGCTGGTGAAAATGTGCCAAAGGGTCTCTTCCAAGTATACGCGATCCAAGGTACGCAAGGCACTCCCGACAAAGTATTCCTATATCATTGAGGAAATGATGCACGAGTCTCTGGCGGATCCCAACAAGCAGGCTTATCTCAAAAATATCCTTTCCAACATTATTGAACTTGATAGAGCGGATGATTTTATAATTGCGTTATGTGATGTCATCCAACGTCTGGTGATAGATTCTCTGCATATAGTGGGAGATATATATGACAGGGGGCCGGGTGCTCATATTGTAATGGACACGCTAATGGATTATCACGATGTGGATATACAGTGGGGCAATCATGATATTCTTTGGATGGGTGCCGCAACCGGCAATGACAGCTGTATAGCAAATGTGATACGTATCTGTATGCGTTACGGAAATCTCAGGACACTTGAGGAGGGATATGGAATAAATCTGTTGCCTCTTGCAACATTCGCAATGGAGGCATACGGCGATGATCCTTGCGATTCCTTCCAACCACGTCTCAAATTTGCAGATGACAAATACAGCAATAAGGGCGTACATCTTATTGCCCAGATGATGAAAGCCATCTCTATCCTCCAGTTCAAATTGGAGGCGGATATTATTGAGCGCAGACCTGATTTTAAGATGGCTGATCGCAACCTTTTACACAAGGTCAATTATGAGAAGGGGACAATTACGATTAACGGCAAAGAGTATCCTATGCTTGATACCGATTTCCCTACTGTGGATCGGGCTGATCCTTATCGTCTTACCCCTGAAGAAGAGGAACTTGTGGGCAAATTTCGCCGCTCATTTGTCAATTGTGACCGTCTACGCAGACATATTGAGTTTTTGTTAAGTGATGGAAGTCTCTATCTTGTTCGCAACGGCAATTTGATGTTCCATGCTTCTATGCCTCTCAATGCTGACGGCAGTTTCAAAAGTGTGAATATAGATGGAGTTTCGTATGCAGGAAAGGCCTTGATGGATAAAGTGGACAGTTTGATCAGGAAGGCGTATTACGGTGAAGAGGGTACTCCGGAGCATAGTTTCGCCGTAGATTATATGTGGTATCTCTGGTGCGGTCCCGATTCGGTAGCGTTTGACAAAGGAAAGATGACTACATTCGAACGCTGTTTCATTGCCGACAAGGAGTCTCACAAAGAGCCCAAGGGTCACTATTACACGCTTCGCGAGAAAGAATCTGTGTGTGAGATGATTTTGGACGAATTTGGTGTAAAAGGCGACAATCGTCATATAATCAACGGTCATGTGCCGGTAAAGACTATTAAGGGTGAGTCTCCAATCCGTGCTGGTGGCAAGATGTTGATTATAGATGGCGGTTTTTCTCGCGCATATCAGGGCGAAACCGGTATAGCAGGTTATACGCTCATATTTAATTCACGCGGCATGCAACTGGTGCAGCACGAACCTTTCGCATCTACTCGCCAGGCCATTGAACATGGCGTTGAAATTAAGGGAACACGCCTTTTTGTTGATTTCAACAAAGAGAGAATGCTTGTCAATGATACTGACAATGGAGAAGAGATTCGTGGACAAATTGCCGCTCTGCTCCGTTTGGTCGAGGCATATCGCAACGGTCTTGTCAAAGAGAGGTAGAGTAGTTAAAGCTAACCTTGCAGATTCAATCAAGCTACTGTATAATAGTTTGCAACAATTTTTCCAATTGTGCGTTTTATTTTATATAGCAACTGTTTTTGACCTATGAACCAGCTATTTAAAAAGATTCTTTTTGTGACAGTGATACTGTCGCTCTCTTTCGCCAACTTTGTAGCGCCGGCCCAGGCGCAGAATTTGTCACAGACTATCAGGGATAGTGTGCTTTCCCAAGCCGTTTCGGCAAACGATGTGCTCCGTAGACTCCCTGGAGTAATTAGCAAGAACGGCGATTTCGAGGTCTTCGGTAAAGGTACTCCCTTGATTTACATCAACGGACGTATGGTGAATGATAATACAGAACTGGAACAACTCAACTCGGAAGAGATACTCGAGGCGGAGGTGATAACTAATCCCGGCGCCAGTTATGACGCTGCAGCAAATTCGGTAATCAGAATAAAAACCATCAAGAAACAGGGTGACGGATTAAGTTTTGACTTTCGTTCAAGCACCTATGTCCATCACGGCAAGTTTGATTGGGTAGAGCAGATCAACCTCAACTATAGATACAAAAATCTGGACATCTTTGCCTCTCTGGGATATAGTAAAACAGCGCCTGACTCTTTTTCTGAGATAACTCAGAGCCTCCAGTCAGAAAATCTGCTTGAATTGCAAAAGAAATTGACATATAGCAACAAAGTACGAACCATGACTCCCATCTTAGGATTCAACTATCAGTTCAATCCTAACCATTCCATCGGATTCCGCTACTATCCCTATGCCTTTTTGGGAGGCAGATCAACGCAGGATCTTCATATAAGAACCTACTTGGATGGGACCCTCGATGACAATGTTCAAATACCTGCTGATGGTAAGAGTTTCGCGGGTGTCACTCAGCGGGCAAACGTTTACTACAACGGCACAATTGGCCAACTCAATATTGACTTTAATGCCGATGTTCAGCGTGGAGGTGCGCTTGATAGTATAGTATTTAAGGAGCAGAGTGAAATGAAGGAGAGCCGTGATGTGCATACCATCAACGGTATGGCAAACCGTCTTATGGCCTCTAAGCTCGTACTCACCTATCCGTTGCTCGGAGGAAATATCTCCGCCGGAAGTGAGTATACCTGGACGGAATATGAGGAAGATTATCGCAATCCTGAAAATTATGTACCCAACATAGATAATAAAGTAAGCGAGCACAATGCCGCTGCCTTTGCGGAGTATAGCCGTCCACTTCCCTTCGGTTCTTTTTCTGCCGGAGTGCGCTATGAGCATTTGGATTTCAGTTTCTTTGAAAATGACAAGGAAGATGGAGAGAGGAGTCGTCAATACAACCATTTCTTCCCCCATGCATCGTTGAGTGCAGTTGCAGGCCCTGTTCGGTTGCAGTTGAGTTACTCCGCTAAGGCCCGTCGCCCCCTTTATCACCAATTGACTAATATATCTTCCTATTTGGGCAGGTATGGTATTTCCAAAGGAAATCCCACACTCAAGCCACAAATAAGCCAAGACCTCTCTTTTTCTGCGGTTTGGAATTTTATGCAGCTATCCGTCAACTACCAAGTTTTCAAGGATGCCATTATAAATGCAGCTACGGCTCAACCGGATTTGCCTAATATTATCGTACTTCGTCCCATTAACTACGGTAAAAATTTTCCGATGATTAACGCCAGAGTGTCGGCCACTCCTACCATTGGCTTTTGGACGCCTCGTATTTCTCTCGGCATTAGTAAGCAGTGGCTCACGCTTAGCTATATGGGAGAAGATGTCGAACTGAAAAAACCGGTCTTACTACTCGCCTTGGGTAGTACGTTTACTTTCCCCAAAGGTTTTATGCTAAATGTGGATTACAATTTACAGGGGAAGGGGCATATTTTGGCGTATGAGATGATGGAACCAATGCACCAACTTGATATAGCTCTGAGCAAATCTTTCTTCAATGATGCTCTTACAGTGGAACTAAAGGGCCTTGATCTCTTTGCACTCAGACACGAAAAAACCCATCTATACAGCGGAGTCTATCAGATACTTGAGAGCAAGCGTCTCGATGCCAACGAACTTGTCATCACTATCCGCTACAACTTCAATATCGCAAAGAGCAAATACAAAGGCACCGGTGCCGGCGAAAGCGAAAGAAAGAGGTTATAGAACTTATTTTTCCCGCTTTTTCCTATCTTTGCCGCTGTTACTAAAACCTTATAATGATGAAAGCATACGTTTTTCCAGGACAGGGATCGCAGTACCCCGGAATGGGGAAGGAGTTATATACCGGTTCCGCCCGCGCAAATATTCTTTTCGAGCAGGCAAATAAGATACTCGGATTCAGAATTACCGACATAATGTTTGAGGGAGATACCGAGGCCCTAAGGGCTACGAAAGTGACCCAGCCTGCGGTTTTCCTCCACTCGGTAGTGGCAGCGCTTTGCAGCAACCTGCCGGTTCCTGATATGGTAGCGGGACACTCTCTGGGCGAATTTTCAGCGCTTGTGGTCTCAGGCGCTCTTGGCTTTGAAGATGGCTTGAGACTGGTTTCTCTCAGAGCACAGGCTATGCAGAAAGCATGTGAACTCAATCCGGGCTCGATGGCGGCCATAATTGCTGCCGATCCGGAGCTTTTGGAACGCATCTGCAGAGAAACTGCAGGTATAGTGGTCCCCGCCAATTACAACAGCGACCAACAGACGGTGATTTCAGGTGAGACTACTGCTGTAGAGAGTGCAGTTGCCGCTCTTAGGGAGGCCGGAGTGCGCAAATGTGTAATGCTTCAGGTTGGTGGAGCCTTCCACTCCCCGCTTATGGAGCCTGCACGTGTAGAATTGGCAGGAGCAATAGATAATACGCCTTTTTCTACACCCATCTGCCCGATTTACCAGAATGTGGATGCCCTGCCCAATACGGATCCCGGCCGGATCAAATCCAATTTGCTGATGCAACTTACATCTCCGGTTAAATGGGTGGATATAATGCTCAATATGGTGGCGGACGGTGCAACTCAATTCACCGAAATAGGCCCCGGCAATGTGCTCCAGGGACTTATAAAAAAAACAGCCCCTGACGTGGAACTGTTTTCTTTAACCTGATTGTCGGTGGTGCGGCTCTTTATTTGAGGTATTCAAACAGGGCTCTCACATCATCCAAATTCTCAAAGTCCACTTTGTGTTCTTGGAGGTATGCTTCTATTTGATCCTGCTTTGAAGGGAAACACTTCATTATATACTTCTTCGTAGCATAACTGAATTTGCCGTTGCGTCCCAGATATGGGGTTACCCTGTAGGTGTAGGGGGTGTTTACATTTTGAGCAAGCTCATACCTTTGTCCTTCAGTTGTGATAGAACTGATGGTTGTGACGGAAGTGGTCTCAGATGTGGTTCCGAATGCGCCTTTCTTCTCCGACTCAAGGAATTTGACTCTCTTTACACTGCCAAGTATTACGTTATCTACAATATCCAGTAACTCCACAAATCCTTGTTTAGTCTGAACAAACGAGTGGCCTTTAACCGATACGCGGTCAATGTTGTTCTGATTGATAACTTCCTGTATATCACCTTCGGGGGAGATAAAGAGGAGTTTCTGTGATATTGTACTGATATTGAGAGGGGCGTTGGCGGTACGGCCATCTTTGAATACAACTATTCCTGCAGTGAAATCGGGTAGAACATACTTGACACTATCGAGCATGTACTGGGTCATGTCTTCACCTTTTTTGTGCTGGATTACATCCTGGGCTTGGATGCTAAGCGCAAAGCAGGCGGTGAGAATAATCATCAATGTGCGTTTCATAATCTTGAAAATTGATTCAACAATTTGTTTGAAAAGTAAAAATAGACATTAAATTTTCTTATCCCAAAAATAATCCATATTTTTGAGTTTTGTTACAAATAAAAATAGATCTAATAAGGTACAGTCCTTCACAAAGTTAAGATTTATAACAATAACGGGACCAATCAATAAAAAAACATTAAAATCAAATGGCAAAAGAGAAAAAATTCATCACCTGTGACGGCAATTATGCTGCCGCCCATGTTGCTTACCTTTTCAGCGAGCACGCTGCGATTTACCCTATCACTCCCTCTTCGACAATGGCAGAGTACGTCGACGAGTGGGCAGCCTTCGGCAAAAAGAACATTTGGGGTGAAACAGTTAAAGTTACTGAGATGCAGAGCGAAGGAGGAGCTGCAGGAGCTGTTCACGGATCCCTTCAGGCAGGTAGCCTGACCACAACATTCACAGCCTCCCAGGGCCTTCTCCTGATGATTCCCAATATGTACAAGATCTCAGGTGAACTGCTTCCGGCAGTATTTCATGTATCTGCCCGTGCACTTGCTGCACAGGCCCTATCCATTTTCGGAGACCATTCCGACGTTATGAGCGCCAGACAGACGGGATTTGCATTCATTGCATCTGCCAGTGTGCAGGAGGCAATGGATATGGCAGCTGTAGCCCATCTTTCGGCCATCAAATCAAGCATCCCGTTCTTACACTTCTTCGACGGTTTCAGAACCTCACACGAGATTCAGAAAGTGGAGTTGCTCGAGGCTGAAGACCTCAAGCCTATGGTCAGCAATAAGTCTCTCGCAAAATTCAGAGAAAGGGCTTTGAATCCCAACAAGCCCGTTACCAGAGGTACTGCACAGAACCCTGATGTTTACTTCCAGGCACGAGAAGCTGCAAATCCCTACTATGATGCAGTTCCCGACATCGTTGCAAGATATATGGGTGAAATCACTGAACTTACCGGTCGCCATTATCTCCCCTTCGACTATTACGGTGCACCTGATGCAGAGAATGTGATTATAGCAATGGGCTCCGTATGTGAGACCATAAAGGAGACGATCGATTATCTTGCCAAAACTAAGGGAGAGAAGCTCGGGTTGATTACTGTACGTCTTTACAGGCCTTTCTCGGCAAAATATTTCCTTAGGGTTCTTCCTAAGAGCGTAAAAAGAATTGCTGTACTTGATCGCACAAAAGAGCCCGGTTCACTCGGTGAGCCTCTCTACATGGATGTAAAAGCCATTGTTGCCGATCTCGGCGAAAATGCTCCCCTGGTTGTTGGTGGCCGCTACGGTCTCTCTTCCAAGGATACCAGCCCCGCGCAGATTATTGCAGTATTCGATAACCTCAAGCTCAGAGAGCCTAAGAATGGCTTTACAATTGGTATCGTAGATGACGTGACCTTCAAGTCACTCCCTCTAAAAGAGGAGATTTCTCTTGCCAAAAAAGGCACTTATGAGTGTAAGTTTTACGGACTTGGTTCTGACGGTACTGTTGGCGCCAACAAGAATACCATCAAGATTATTGGTGACAACACCTCTAAATATTGCCAAGGTTATTTTGACTATGACTCTAAGAAGTCCGGCGGATACACCTGTTCTCACCTAAGATTTGGTGATAGCCCCATTAAGGCTCCCTATCTTGTGTCGACTCCAGACTTCGTGGCTTGCCACGTGCCCTCATATCTCTACAAATATGATGTGCTCAAGGGGATAAAAGAGGGTGGTATACTCCTCCTCAATAGCCTCTGGGATACTGAGGAGACTTTCAACAGGATTCCTGACTTTGTGAAGAAAGAGATTGTGGCCAAAAAACTCCGTCTCTTCCTCATAAACGCCACAAAGATTGCTACCGAAATCGGTCTGGGCGGAAGGACTAACACTATCCTACAGTCTGCATTCTTTAAGATTACCGGCATAATACCCTACGAGGAGGCAGTTGACCACATGAAGAAGGCAATTGACGAGTCATACGGAAATAAGGGCGAGAACGTAGTTAAAATGAACTACGCTGCAGTTGATCGCGGTAGCGAATATGTCGAAGTTGAGATACCAAAAGAGTGGAACAACGCTACCGGCCGTTTTGTACATGCCAATTATAACCGACTTGCTCCCGAATGGATACGCAATGTGGCCGACATCGTTAATTCTCAGGATGGAAATTCTCTTCCTGTGAGCACATTTGCCGGAGATATGGTTGATGGCACAATCCCCAGCGGTACTTCAGCCTTTGAAAAGCGCGGTATAGCTGTTTTTGTTCCCGAGTGGCAACCTAACAACTGTATTCAGTGTAATCAATGTGCTTATGTTTGCCCCCATGCAGCTATCCGTCCTTTCCTTATGACTGAAGAGGATGCAAAGGCCGCTCCCGCAGAGATAAAGAAAGTACAGGGTAATGCAGCTTTCAAGGAGTACAAATTCACGATGCAGCTTTCTCCTGCTGATTGTACAGGTTGCGGCAATTGTGCCGATGTCTGTCCTGCAAAGGAAAAGGCTCTGGTGATGAAGCCTTACGAAACTCAGGAGGCAGAGCAGTCTAACTTTGATTATCTCCACCATAATGTAGGTTATAAGGATAATGTCGCTCCCAAGGAGCAGAATGTAAAGAATTCACAGTTTGCTCAACCGCTCTTCGAGTTCTCCGGAGCTTGTGCAGGTTGCGGCGAGACTCCATATATCAAAGTCATCACGCAGCTCTTCGGTGACCGGATGATGGTCGCAAATGCTACAGGTTGTTCTTCAATCTACGGCGCATCATTCCCTTCATCACCATACACTACCAATCCTCACGGACACGGTCCCGCATGGGCCAACTCTCTATTTGAGGACAATGCTGAATTCGGTCTCGGTATGAGGTTGGGTAGCGAGAGGGTTCGCGATACTGTTGCTACTCTTATGACTAAAGGTTTAGAATGCAACAGCTGTACTTCTGATATGAAAGTACTCTTCGACAAGTGGTTGACTAACCGCAGCAACGCTGCAGTCACTCGCGAAGTCAGTGATGCGCTGGTGCCCATGATGAAAGAGTGCGGATGCAAGATCTGCAAACAGCTCCTTGAGCTTCAGAACTTTATTCCTGCCCGTTCACAATGGATTTTCGGTGGTGACGGTTGGGCTTATGACATAGGTTACGGTGGACTTGACCACGTACTGGCCTCAGGTCAGAATGTCAATGTTCTCGTACTTGATACTGAACTCTATTCCAACACCGGCGGACAGTCATCCAAGGCTACTCCTGCAGGCGCAGTTGCTAAGTTCGCCACTTCAGGTAAGAGAGTTCGTAAGAAAGACCTCGGAATGATGGCTATTAGCTATGGCTATGTATACGTGGCACAAGTTGCAATGGGAGCCAGCCAAGTGCAGTTCCTCAATGCCATAAAGGAGGCTGAGGCTTATGATGGTCCTTCATTGATTATTGCTTACTCTCCTTGTATCAACCACGGCCTCAAGGCCGGTATGGGTCTGAGCCAGAGGGAGGAGAAGAGAGCAGTTGACTGCGGTTACTGGCATCTCTACCGTTACAATCCTGTTCTTGAAGCAGAGGGCAAGAATCCATTCTCGCTCGACAGCAAAGAGCCCGATTGGAGCAAATTCCAGGAGTTTCTCAAAGGTGAAGTACGTTTCTCTTCACTACTGAACACATTCCCTGAGAGTGCAGTAGAACTCTTCGCTAAGACAGAGGAGTTTGCCAAGTGGCGTTACAACACCTACAAGAGACTCGCAGGTAAGGAGTAAATCTCATGTGCAGATGAGGATGCTCCCGTAGTTTAATGGATAGAATTGAAGATTCCGGTTCTTTAGGTTGGGGTTCGATTCCCCACGGGGGTACCATCCTGCAAAACAAAAAAGAGGCTACGGCCTCTTTTTTGTTTGCAGAGGTGCGAGTTGCGAGATTCGGGGTTTGAGGATTGCAGCGCTTCTGCGCTGCTTTGGTTCCCCAAGGGAACCATTAAAAGGAGGGGAAAAGTTTAGTTCTGAGCTCCTAGTTTGTAGTGTGTAGTGGGTATTATAGGTGAGGAATGAGGTAATTCATCTATAAGATTTCAACACAAAACTCAACTGTAAATTATATTACAACAACTCAACTAAAATTAGAGTACTCTAAAACTCTAAACTAAGAACTAATTACTATAAAACTTACTTAGAACTAAATACTTCTAACTCAAAACTAAAAAAGCGACCCATGCGGTCGCTTTTTGTTGGGTGGAAGATGGGATTCGAACCCACGACCCTCGGAACCACAATCCGATGCTCTAACCAGCTGAGCTACTACCACCATATATCCTTACATCGTAAGGGAATGCAAAGATAGACATTCTTTCGGATAATTCAACAAATAATAGAAAAAAGGCTGGTCAATTGGCCTGCGCTCCCTCAAACCACACGTAAGCACTGTTGCCGTTAGTGTCGGTCACTACCAGACGGTGTCGTCCGGGCTCAGGTAGGACCAACATCTTGTGTTCATTGCTCGATGTGGAACCTATATAGTGATCGTCAATGTGCCAGTAAAGAGTGGCAGATGGACTGGCATGTGCCGCGGAGAAGACTACTCCCTGACTTTTTCCGTCGAGAGAGAGAGGCGCAGCCAGAATCATACCCTCTTGGGGATATATAATCTCCACTATCTTACTACGTGTTGAGCTCCCGCCTGATGCGAAATCGGGATGGAGAGGTGGCAGTCTGCGATAATCCGGATGTGTGGCCATATAGTACCATTCCTGCGATGGAGGTAGCACAAACCATGATCGGATAACCATTTTAGCAGTGCTATAACAGTCGCTGTTGACAATATATCTTTGGTCTTCGCTCAAGTGGAGCAGGCGGTGATAGGGACAGATATCGGGCTTGTGCTCATGTGGCGGTACAAGAAGCGTATCCGGGGTGAGGTCGGTACCAATACTGCAGATGTCGGATACAGGGTGTCCGCTTAAAGGGCAGACAGCAACCTCCTCAAGGTCGAGTATAGGAAGTTCAAACCATCCGGTAGGAGGCAAGATTGATAGTATCTCAAACATCACCGGTGCTGCATAACCGATGCCGGTGAGATTGGGGCGTCCCTCACCATTGCAGTTGCCTACCCAGACTCCCACAACATATTCTGGGGTAACACCAATGCTCCAGGCATCCCTGTTGCCGTAACTTGTGCCGGTCTTCCAGGCCACTGTCCGTGAGGAACTGAAACTTTGCCAACTCCCTTCCTCCTCGGGTCTGCTGACTCCTGTGAGGACATCGAAAGTACACCATATTGATCCGGGGGATAGAGGAGAAAGGTCCTCCGTAGATTCAGCGAGGGTAGCTGCCATATTGCGGTAGGCGTGTACCAGGTCAATAAGTCGTATCTCAGCACCTCCTAAGATTAGTGAAAGACCGTAGTCTTCGGCACTGCGATTGATTGTTGTAAATCCCAATTCTCTGAGAAGAAGCATAAACTTCTCCACACCATATTCCTGCAACAGTCTTACGGAGGGTACATTGAGTGAGCGCCTTATGATGCTGTTTGCAGGTACTGCGCCATCGAAGGTGTGGTTGTAGTTGCTTGGGGTGAAATCCTTATAATGGGACGGAATGTCCGGCACGAGCATAGTGGGAAGTATCTCTCCGTCATCAAGCATTGCAGCGTATAAAAAGGGTTTAAGGGTGCTGCCGCTACTTCTCGGTGCCTGTATCACATCTACAGCTCTTCCGTGACTTATGCCAATTCCTTCCGGATTAAGGTTGCCACAGTATGTAATGATTCGGCCGTTAGCTACCTCCATCACCATGGCTGCGACATTATAGACCTGATTGCTCTCGAAGAGTCCTACATTGCGGCGAAGTATTTCTTCAGTGCGCTCCTGTAGCCCTTTGTCAATATCACTCGTATATCTGCGGTCACCTCCCTCTTTGCGAAGAGTTTCAAGGTAGTGATATGCGATGTCGGGCATAGGATAAGGTTTGTCAGGCAACGGTTCCTCTTTGGAGAGCATACATTCGGTGGGGTCTATTATGCCTTTAGTCGCCATTTTATCCAGCAGACCGTTTCGTTTTTCGAGGAGGATGTCGCGGTTTTTGCCGGGATGGATAAGTGAGGGAGAGTTAGGTAGCACCGCCAGCATGGCGCTCTCCGCCCAAGAGAGCTCTCCGGCCGGTCGGCCGAAATAGCGCCATGAGGCCGCTTCCAGCCCCACGACATTGCCACCGAACGGTGCGTTAGAAGCATACATCGCCAGGATCCTCGTTTTGGAATAGCGCAGTTCGAGCCTCACAGCCAGAAACATTTCGACAATTTTTTCCCCAAAGGTGCGGGGACGGTTTTCTCTGCTCAGGCGTATGGTCTGCATCGTTATGGTGCTGGCACCACTTCGGATCTCCCGTTTGCGTATATTGAGCACAATGGCCCGTCCGAGGGCGAGAGGGTCTATTCCCAAGTGGCGTCTGAAGCGTTTGTCTTCGTAAGTGATGATGGCACGAGCAAATTTGTCGGGTACGGTATCAATCTGTGGGAACCGCCACTGTCCGTCAGATGCAATTCGGGCTCCCAGCATTTTCCCGTCGGAACTTTCGAGCAATGCGCTGACCGGTTTGTGGAAAATTTGGCGTGGCATCAAGATAATAACAAGCGCCGCAAAAAATGCGGCGCAGCAGAGTGCTATAATTATTTTTTTCTTTTTGCTTTTGCCCATCGTAAAGAAGACTAATTTTCCGTATATTTGCAAATATAACAATTAACCGAAAAAATATGAAACGACTGACTGCTTTTATTTCATTTGCGGCAATCCTTCTCTTCTCTGTAATTTCATGTAATCAGGGTAAGGGCGATTACGCATTATCCGTATCTTCAGAAATCAGAACTACAGATCCCGTTGTCATCACGGTACCTGATGCTTATGTTATAAATGTAGGCGACAATACACCGGATGATCTTAAGAAACTGGTTCAGAGTACTCCCAAAAGGGAGTTCAGCGTGTCGCTGATAGATGAACGTACTATAGCTGTGTTTTTTGCAGAGCCGCTGGAATTCAATGCCGAATACAAAATTCAGATTGACGCCGGCAAACTGGTGGGCAAAAAATCTCGTACGGTCAGTTATAATTTCAAGACACTCGCCCCGGAAATCCACTATGACCTTGGTGGGATTACCGTATACCCCGACGAGGACGATAAATATCATCTCGACATTGTCATAACCACCTCAGATCCGGTTGGCAATGATTATATAGAGAAAGGTATCATCCTGAGTAAAGACTTTCCGGTCTCGTGGCAGCATGCGGAGGATGGCCTTCTCCACAGACTCTCCATTAACGATATCATTCCCGAGAAAAAGCAGTCCGTATTTACAGTAAGCCGAAAATATGAGTTGTTCAACGATATGGGCTCCTGGTCATTCAACATTCCCGCCGAGGGCGTGTTTGTTATAATCAATGCTGAAGCTTTACTTGATCCTTACCGATATGAGATAGTATTCTCCTCGGCTCTTGATAAAAAGCAGGTTATGGCAAATCTGGTCAAGCTACCCAATGCGGGAAAGCTTAAGTTTCTTGTCGATAGGAACAAACTTACAATATATCCTACCGTTGAGGATGTGCAGAAACAGACAGTCAATATCAGCAAACTAATCAAAAATGCCAAAGGAGAGCAGCTCGGTTTCGACTGGGAGCAGACATTTGATGTTCCTCAGAAAGAGCCCTTTGTGAAATTTTCGACGAAAGGTGTAGTGCTTCCCTCCTCCAATGGCAACAAACTCTTCTTCCAGTCTCAGAACTATGCCAAAGTGCAGGTGAGAGTACACCGAATTTACGAAAATAATATGCTCCAATATCTCCAGTCGGAAAGACTCGATGAAAAGAGTAATTATATTCTTGGTCGCGTGGCCAAGATTGTGGTTGATACGGTTTTGGTTCTGGGTGATCCTTCATCCTCCAAGCTTAAGGGCGTCGCTAGCTACGGTCTCAATATCACCGATCTTATTAAGGTTCAGAAAGGTGCCCTTTATCGTATAGGCATCAAGGGAGTGGAACCTCTTGTGGAGAAGGAATCGGATTACTATGAAAGCGATTATTACTTCGGTTATTATAACGATTACGAGGATAGGCATGTCAATATTCTCGCTTCCGACCTTGCCGTAATAGCAAAAGGGTCCGGGAAAGGCACTTACACCTTCTTTGTGACAAATATCATTGATGCGTCCCCCGTATCGGGAGCGAAAGTCAAAGTGTTTGATTATGTCAATCAAGTAATTGGAGAGGGCTCCACCGGTGGTGACGGTAAAGTTGAGATCAAACTTTCCGAAGAGCCCCATACGGCAGTGGTCACAAGCGGTAATGACAAGAATTATCTCAAACTCACATATGGAGCATCACTGTCGGTAAGTAATTTTGATGTTGGAGGCACTTCCGTTTCAGGAGGTCAGAAAGGCTACATTTTTGGAGAAAGAGGTGTTTGGAGACCCGGGGACGATATCTATATCACATTCGTTTCGATGCTGGATGGCGGAGTACTTCCATCAGACCACCCCGTTACAGCAGTTTTGAGAAACCCTCAAGGGCAGATTATCCGTTCGATTGTCAACAACAACGGATTTAACGGTATGTATGCATTCAGATTTCAGACTGCCGACAGCGATCCCACAGGTCATTGGCAGGTGGATGTGACCGCAGGTGGTCAGACTTATTCAAAGAGTGTCAGGATAGAAACAGTCAAGCCCAATAAACTTCTCATAGATCTCCAACTTGATGGAAAGGAGATAGTTCCCGTTGATGAAGTTAAAGGCGATCTCTCCGTAAAATGGCTTGTCGGCTCTGTAGCGGCAGATCTTGAGGCAAGAATTGATATAGAGTGCTTCCGTGGAGTTACGGAATTTGCGAAGTATAAGAATTTCGTGTTTGAAGACCGTTCCAGAAGTTTTAATCAGGCCACATACAATCTCACTCCCGGCAGGACTGACCAGGATGGAAATCTTTCTTTCAATTACCGTTTGACCGAAATTGGCGAACAGCCGGGTATGCTAAGAGCCGTCTTCACCACGAGAGTATTTGAAAAGAGCGGCGATTTCAGCATTGACTCTTATACTACTACTATTTCACCCTACAATACATATATCGGTATCAATGTCCCCGAGACGGAAGATTATTGGGGTGACCTCTATCTCGACAAGAGCAAGACACATACCATCAAACTTGCTGCAGTCGATTATAAAGGCAATCCAGCAAGAGGACGTGTTGACGCAGATGTTGAGGTGTATAAGATGGGTTGGAGTTGGTGGTGGGGCTCTTCCAGCAGTGAGCTTGCCTCCTATTCCAAGGATTCTTATAACAAACCATATCGCACCTTCAAGGTTTCCATCGTCAATGGTGAGGGTTCGTTCCAGTTGTCATTTACCGATGATTCAGGATACTATTTCATCAGAGTGATCGATCCTAAGGGCGGTCATGCCACTTCATATGTAACACAAGTTTACACAGGTGATGACAAGAGTACCGCTGCCGGTAGTGAATCGGCTACGCGCCTTGCCACTTCCCTTGATAAGGAGAAATATAAAGTGGGGGAGGATGCACAACTGACAATTCCTTCCGCACCCGGTGCAAAGGTGCTCGTCTCCATCGAGAAGGGAGAAAGCGTACTCAAGACCTTCTGGATGACATGCTCCGATACTAAGACCACCATCCGTATCCCTATCGAGAGCGGAATGACCCCCAATGTTTATGCATCGGTCACCCTTATTCAGCCTCATAACACCACAGTCAATGATGCTCCCATCCGTTTGTTCGGAATTCAAAGGATAATGGTAGAGGATGATGCAACACACCTCAATCCCCGAATCGGCATAGCCGACGAGATTCGCCCCGAAAGCAAAGTCACACTGACTGTCAGTGAGCGTGACGGCCGTCCGATGAGCTATGTCGTAGCTCTTGTGGACGAAGGATTACTCAGTCTTACCAGATTCAAGACCCCTAATCCATGGGGTAGTTTCTACGCAACCGAGGCTCTCGGAGTCCGCAGTTGGGACCTCTACGATCTTGTGATAGGTGCCTACGGTGCGAGGATGGAGCAGATGTTTGCCATTGGAGGTGACGGAGAAGTTGAGGAGATTGCAGCTGCCAATAAGGCTGAGAGATTCAAGCCCGTATCTATCTTCCTCGGTCCCTATACAATAAAGGCCAGGAGTAAACAGAATCACGAAATTACTCTTCCCGCATATATAGGCAATCTCCGCGTTATGGTAGTGGCTACCGACGGAAAAGCACAAGGATCTGCAGAGAAAAATGTTGCAGTCACCAAGCCGTTGATGGTACAGAGTACTCTCCCAAGGGTTATCGGTACTGACGAAGATGTGGAGATTCCCATAACTGTATTCGCTACAAAGAGCAATCTGGGTAAAGTAACCGTATCGCTCTCGACCAACGATCTACTCGATATCTCCGGATCTTCGTCTCAGACACTGAATTTTTCAGCCGCGGGAGAACAGATGGCATTTTTCAAAGTGAAGGCCTCATCTGCCGAAGGCATAGCAAAAATAACTGCGAAGGCTAAATGCTCCGCAGATGATGCAGAGGAGAAAATAGAAATCGACGTGAGAGATCCCAATCCTCTTACCACCAATGCCAAGACCATACTGTTAGCTGGTGGCAAGAGCCAAAAGGTGACTTTCGAACTTGCAGGCAAACAGGGGACCAATACGGCTTTCGTAGAAGCAAGTTCCATCCCGCCCGTAGATCTGGGTTATCGCCTTGAGTATCTGGTGAAATATCCTCATGGATGTATTGAACAGATCGTCTCTTCAGCCTTTCCTCAGCTCTATCTTGGAGCAGTCCAGACACTGAGTGATGAGCAGAAGAGCGAATGTGAGAACAATATCAAGGCGACTATCACCAAACTCCCCTCATATGCTCTCAACAATGGAGGAATGACTTACTGGCCGAATACCTCTTCGTATGCATCCTCCAGTACATGGGGCACCATCTATGCTCTCCACTTCCTGGTGGAAGCTGAGTCAAAGGGCTATGCAGTGCCTGCCTGGCTCAAGCGCAGTATGACTTTGTTTGTAAAAGATGTGGCTTCTTCAACATCCCAAGATTATCCATACCGGACGTATGCTGCCTATGTTCTTACGCTAACCGGTGCCGCACCTCGAGGTGACATGAACCGTATGCGCAATGAGGTGGATAATATGAACACAGAATCCGGCTGGTTCCTTGCACTGGCCTATGCTTCCGACAAGAAGAGCGATGTTGCAAAGAATATCATCTCAAAGGTATCCAACCGTCCTGCAGGTAAAATTGATAGATTCTCCTATTCATTTGAAAGTGAAGATAGATTCAAGGCCGTTTCAGCAATTGCATACCGGCTTACGGGCAACAAGCAGGAGGCGTTCAAGTCAATAGAAACTCTCTCCAAATCGTTAAATGATCGCAATCACTTTATGAGCACTCAAAGTACGGCTTGGGCGCTGAATGCGGTGGCCGCATATGCTGCACAATACTCTGAGGAAGGAGTTAACGTTACTGCAAAGGCAGGCAGAGAGAATATCACTCTCAAGGACGACAAATGTATAGCACGCAGTGCTTTGGATGTCGCAAAAGGTGAAAGTATAGAATTTGAGTTTACCAACAAGACAGATGCTCCTACCTATATAGTAATGAGTTCCACCGGAGTTCCGGCAAAGGGTCAGGAGACGGCCTTCTCCAACGGACTTCGTCTTTCGGTTAGCTATACACTACCTAATGGCACGCCTGTAGATCCATTCTCTCTTACGCAAGGCACCGACTTTGTGATAAAGGCACGTGTTACCAATACCAGCGCAACTGAGGACTATACCAATCTCATACTCTCGCAGATATTCCCTTCCGGATGGGAGATTGCCAATGACCGCACAACCGATTTCTATCAGGATTACAGGGATGATAGAGTTTATTCCTATTTTGACCTTGAAAAATCGGCGTCAAAGGAGATTTCTATTAGAGCAACTGCCACCTACAAAGGTAAGTTCTATCTCCCTTCAACCATCTGTGAGGCTATGTATGATGAGACAGTTAATGCATCAGTCAAGGGCGGCTGGTGTGAAGTGAAATGATAAAAGCAATATCAGATAGGTATATGAAGTCATTCAAGAGTTTTTTTAATCCCAACTACGGCTTTTTAAGAGCTGTGGTTGGGATCGTAGCGGGTCTTGTGCTGCTCATCTGGCCCGATACGATGAAGGATGTCATAGTACGAATCATCGGAGGACTCTTTCTGGTGATCGGCTGTGTTTCCCTTGTCATTTATTTCATTAATAGCAGGAAGGCTGAAAAGTCACAAAGTACCACTGACAAGGTTAAGGACAATTTTTCCGCAGTGAATGCTGTACTGAGCATCATTTTCGGTGCTGTGCTGATCATTATCCCAGATGTCTTCGTGGGGCTTCTTCTAGTGCTGCTTGGAATCATTCTGGTGGTCTTTGGTGTGGGCGAGATCTTTACGTTTATCTCAGCGCGCAAACAGGCCCCAATCCCTTGGTATATGTTTGTGATGCCCGGTATTGTGGCTCTTTGCGGCATATTCTTGGTGTTTAATCCTCACGAGTCCCAGATTCTGATGTTCCGTCTTCTGGGTGCAGGTTTTCTGGCTTACGGTCTGTTTGAACTTTATGCGACAATCAAGATTCGCAAGGCGATAAAAGAAAAGTTGTCAGAGAGTCATGTCGATCCATCCAAAGAGCTTGTGGAGGAGGTCGATTATGAAGAGGTAAAAGAATAATCTTTTTTTGAGTATTTTTTTGTCAATCCAAAATTTGTTTCTATATTTGCAACCCGTTTCTTAAAAGAGGCGTTAGTTCATTGATAAAATTGGAAGACAAAAAGTACAAGCAAGTACCGAATTTTGTAACAAAAATTCGAG
>Ga0255341_1000699_pt1 | contig 53301 bp, 40 predicted proteins | sample wastewater_treat_8_FD_192418 | JGI IMG/M metagenome (GOLD analysis project Ga0255341, IMG submission 192418) | Wastewater microbial communities from Lulu Island WWTP, Vancouver, Canada - plant12 | ecosystem: Engineered > WWTP > Wastewater > Unclassified | place: Canada: Vancouver, British... | reverse complement strand
TAACAGATGTTCGTTCATCAGCCGGCCTTGGAAGTTCCCTGATCATGGGTACCAAGATGAAATCCACATCAGACTGCGCCATTTGTTCAGCCACACCATAAAACATCTGCATTGGCGCACACCATGGGACCTCGCTAATCTCAATACCTTTGCGCAGGATTCTTTGATTGGCCTCAGTAAATACCATGGGTTCAAAACCTAAGGCGCGTACGAAACTAGCAAAAAATGGTGCCAGGGATTTAAGCTCAAAAACATCAGTTAAGGCAATGATTCCTTTAGCATCTTCCCCATCTGGCTCCTGGACTTTTGCATATATATCCCTAGCCAGTTCCTCTCGTTCCTTTGTTGGATCTGGGGCTTTGTTAGGTAACTTGTTCCTGCCAGCAGTTTTGTCATAAAGACTGCACGATCCACCCCATGTGAAGTTGCCTCTGATTCCTGCAACATCTGTAACCAGACGGTCTATCTGACATTTGTTGCCAGGCTCGCCGCAGCCCTTTGTAGATTTACAGGTAAAGGTGTCTCTCTTAACCACCTTAGCTTTTAAAAACGACTCCAGTTGTAGCGGCTCGGCCTTTACATCCAATTGCTCCCTTGCCAACAAGGCAATCCCAACGGCGCCTATCGTCCCAGGATTTGGCGGCACTATCACCGTCTGCCCAGTCTGTCTGGCTACTGCAGCAGCTAAAGCGTCGGAAGAAAAGGGCATTCCTTGGCAAAACACCTTTTTACCTACTGGACGATTTCCCTTTACGCGGTTTAGATAGTTGCTGATTACCGAGTCATAAAGTCCAGCCAAAATTGCCTTGGTTTCACGCCCTGCCGCCATTGCCTGCTCGATGACCTCAGCCATAAATACAGAACAGTGCTGTCCAAGCGACACGACGTGGTCTGCCTGCAACGCCAAGCGCCCCATCTCTTTGACATCATTGATGTTTTCAAAACACTGACCTTGCTCCTCGATGAAAGAACCAGTCCCAGCGCTGCAAGCCTCATTCATTGCAGCATCAACCACCCTTCCATCTTCCAAACGGATGTATTTGGCGTCCTGCCCACCTAGTTCAAAGATGGTGTCAACCTCTGGATCCCAGTACACGGCACCAGCAGCATGAGCCGCAATTTCATTCATTATGAACACTTGGCTTGCATTCATTGCAGAGGCGGCCAAGGAGCCCACGATTTGTCTACCAGACCCAGTGACTCCAATGGAAATCACATCAGCATGATGGCCATGAGCCTTCAAAAACTCATCAATCAAGCCTCTGGCGGCCTCAACTGGATTGCCCAGCGTACGAGACCACGAATCCCACAAGGCTGTGCCTTCATCAATATCAATAGCTGCAGCCTTAGACCCGGTACTACCAATGTCAAGCCCAATTATCACTTGGCGCCCTTTATCACCCCACTCCTGATTTTTTCCAGTAAGGCGATGCACCTTATCCATCGATTTCGTCAGTGGAGGCAAGGTCTGAAAGGAGGTTGGCTTTGTAAAAACCAGTAGTTCAGAGATCGGCGGCAGATCGATGCTACCTGACTTGGCCGCCAAAACCGCAGCACCAAAGGCCTCTATGAATTCTGTTTGGCTGTAGTCGAAATCAATAAATTCGAGGTTTGCCCCCTTGGCGAATTGTTTAAACCGCCTTCGAATGCGACCAGACCTTACCACACCACCAGCCATAACCAGCGCGGCCTCATCAGATCGCGGACGAAGCAATGTCTTGACGTTGTCACAAACAGCATCATAAAGCCCAGCCAATATTGTGGCAGCATCCTCCCCCTTATTGGCTAGGTGTGTCATATCAGTCTTCAATATGACAGGACATCTACCAGAAAGATGGGCAGGATTGGCAACTTCTTCAACCATTTCATCGGCTTTAGCCAGGTCCAAGTCAAAACGCCCAACCAACTGGCGCAAAAAGCTGCCAGTACCTTGAGAACAGCGGCTGTTTTCACGCACAGAACTACTATCGTCGTCTCGAATTTCCACCACAGAAAATCCCTGAGCACCAATCGAAACAACAGAAATGGCTTTATGTTCAGGAAACAAAAGCCTAGCACCCTGAACTATCGCCGTCTTGGTAGGGATTCTGGCCAACCGCAAAGACGACCCCATCCTCCCAGTCGCAGCCGCCCCATTTACCTCTGACCACCCAAGCTCGCTCAAAAGCCCCTGAACAGTCTGCCCAACCTCCCCCCCATGCTCGCCTCGAACCGTCCGGCCTACAACAGCAACCCCATCATTAACAACGAGTTCTGCAATCTTGACGCTCTCCGCACCAATATCAAATCCCAGAAATCGCCCATCATTCAACCGGCTCATCAACTCAACTCCCCAAAACTGTACTGACGTGTCAGTTCACCGTGCGGAAGTTTATGCTTGTGAAAAAGCAGAGTCAAATTGTGAGGGCGAATTCTGAGGCAGGGGGTGCGGGGGCGGGGACAGGGACAGGGGCAGGGACAGGGTGAAGAGAACAGGGTCAGGGACAGTGGCAGGAAGACGATTGTGCTGTTAAGCAGGATCTGGAGCTAAAAGAAGGTCGAGAGGGCACCCAGCAACATGGTCCGGGGGCAATCCTGGAGGGCGCTATCGGGAGTTGCCGGGACCCGACGTCGCCCCCAAAATCACCGTCTAGTCGATGACGAAGGCTGGCGAGACAGGTTCATATGCAAGGCGCCTTTGCCAATTTGAGTGAAGGTGTACTTGACTGTACATCGAGTCTCAAATTGGCGAAGGCAACGCCGCAGATGAGCCTGTATCGACGGCCGGCTCACGATTATGGCGGTGATTTTGGGGGCTACTTAGCTGACATGAAGGACGCGAAGCGGCCCGTCCGGGCCAAAAGGATGAACGTACACGTTAGCAATCATATATCTCGCCCGGACGATGTCACTAAGAGACAGTCGGGGTGGCTACGGGAGATTTTGGGCCCGGAAGGATGCCCCCGGACATGTTTTTAAACTGTAACGAAGAGATAAAACGCCAAAAAGAACAAACAATCAGGAACCAGAGCAGACAAATTAGCTGGATCTGCTGCAGGGCCAGAAACGTGGAGATGATCGTGCTAATCTGCAGGATTTGGAGCTAAAAGAAGGTCGAGAGGGCACCCTGCAACATGGTCCGGGGGCAATCCTGGAGGGCGCTATCGGGAGTTGCCGACAGTCGGGCTGGCTACGGGAGATTTTGGGCCCGGAAGGATGCCCACGGACATGTTTTAAAACTGTAACGAAGAGATAAAACGCAACAAAGAACAAACAATCAGGAACCAGAGCAGACAAATTAGCTGGATCTGCTGCAGGGCCAGAAACGTGGAGATGATCGTGCTAATCTAAAGGATCTGGAGCTAAAAGAAGGTCGAGAGGGCACCCAGCAACATGGTCCGGGGGCAATCCTGGAGGGCGCTATCGGGAGTTGCCGACAGTCGGGCTGGCTACGGGAGATTTTGGGCCCGGAAGGATGCCCACGGACATGTTTTACCACTACAACGAAGAGGAAAAACGCCAATGCCCAACAAACATCAGGAGCAAAAACAGACAAGTTAGCACGATCTGTAGCAGGCTCAGGCTGGAACAGGATCCTCGTCGTCATCCGGGCTGGTCAGTTGGGCGGTCACCTCTTCGATTGATTTGACAGGTGACAGCAGGAACAACACGTCACCAAGCTCTATCATGGTGTCGCCTCTTGGAGCCATGATTTTATCTTCTCGAACGATAGAGCTTATTAAAACGTTTGATGGTAATTGCAGGTCCTTAATAAGCTTACCGATTGAAACTGCACCTTCATCAATGTGAACCTCAAAAAGGTCTGTATCACAACGTTTGGTGGCATACAGCTCAACTGTGTAGGGAGCCTTTTTCTTTAGCGGCACCGTCAGCTTCAGCAATTTTGCCATCGGCCCCATGGTTGTTCCCTGAAGCAGACACGTCATCAAAACTGCAAAGAAAACAATACTAAACACATGTCCATCAGGATCCAGACCATTAGCTGCCGGATACGTTGCCAAAACGATAGGAACAGCCCCCTTGATCCCACCCCAAATCAAAAAGCTGCGTTCACGCCAGTCAAACTTGAAGAAGGCCGTAGAAAGCAAAACTGCCACTGGCCTAGCAACCAGGATCATCAAGACGGAAATCAAGACAGCCTGTGGCCAAATCCCACTAAAGCCACTAGGATTCGCTAAAACTCCCAACATCAAGAACAAGGCAACATTTGAAAAAGAGGCAACACCATCAAGAAAATGACCAACACCACGTTTGAAGGTAAAGTCAGTATTACCAAACCAATAACCACCAAAGAAAACCGCGATGATTCCATTCGCATTAATAGCTTCAGCACCACCGTACGCCAACAAAGGCACTGTAATCCCAAGTACAAAGTAGTGCCCACGATTTTCAGACTCCAGCCTGTCAAACAAAAAGCGCCCAATTTTACAAGTTACCCACCCAATACCAACCCCTGCAACAAAGCTCCAGATAAGGCCCAAGGTCAATGGAAGCCACCCTGAACCATCTTGCCCCTTAATAGCGGCAATGAAGGTGGTAGTCAGCAGAATTGCCATTGGGTCGTTAGCAGCAGACTCAACATCCAAAGTGGTCGCCAAGTTCCTGCGTATAGGGGTCTGCCTGGTAGCCATGATGACTGCGGCAGCATCAGTTGATGAAAGAATCGAGCCAATCATCATCGATGTAAGCAAATCCAACTTGGTTATCAGATGAATCATCCCACCCAAAACAGCGGCGGTGACGATTACCCCAAAGGTTGCAAGGGTTAAAGCTGGCCCTTTAACAGACTTGAAGATTGCGCGCTTAGTTTGAAAGCCACCATCAAAGATTATGAAAATCAGAAGTAAATCGCCTACACGCCTAGCTAGTTCCGCATTATTGAATTCAATTAACGCCAAGCCATCAGAACCAACAATCATACCAATGCCCAAAAACGCAATTAGCATCGGCATGCCAAACTTGGAACTAACGCGAGCCGAAAAGATAGCGGCGATCACCAGAAGCGATAACAACAGGTACATCGAATCTCCAAACTAGCACTAGGCTCACAAAGAAGCAGCCTGCTCCAAGCGGGCCAAAATCTCCGAATCCAGTTCGATATCTGCGGCCTTGATGTTTTCAACGGCCTGTAAAGCAGTTTTCGCACCACAAAGCGCAGTTGTCACGCCTTTTTTTGCTAAAACCCATGCAATTGCAATCTGTCCAGCAGTAACCCCAAATGATTTCGCTATCTTAGCAACCCGATTTGTTGCAGCAATATAGCGCTCAAAAGCAGGCATCTTGAAACGTGGATCTGTCGCCCTTATGTCTTTTGGGTCAAATTGATGGTCAGGTGTAAACTTGCCAGTGAGTAGCCCCCTTGCAAGTGGCTCATAGACTAAAACCCCAAGGTCACGCGCAATGCATATGGGCAGGATTTCCTCTTCAATATCACGGCGAAACAGATTGTATGGAGGCTGCAGCGAGGCTGCCACTCCAGTATCCGCGGCTTTATTAAGCTCGGCTGGTAAAAAGTTCGACACCCCAATGGCGGCCACCTTACCAGCCTTAACGAATTCCGCCAGATGGCCCATGGTTTCTTCAATAGGCCACCCAGCCTCATACCAATGAACCTGTAACAGGTCGATTCTGTCTACTTTAAGGCGTCTAAGGCTGTCATCGACCTGAGAAATCAAACCCTCGCGGCTTAAATCAAACCTTAAAAGTCCAGGTCTTACTTCTATAGGGCCACATTTGGTCGCGATAATGACCTTTTGAGACACACCCTCAAGCGCCTTTCCCAAGACGCTCTCGGCATGCCCGTTACCATATAAAGGCGCGGTGTCAAAAAGATTGACACCCAAGTCCAAAGACCTGTGTATCGCCTTGATGGAGTCCCGATCATCAACTTTTCCCCAATCTGCCCCACCAATGGCCCAAGCACCAAAGGCAATCACTGAAACATCAAAACCCGTCTTTCCCAAGCGTCTGTATTGCATCATGAAATCCTTATCAACCAGCCTTTTTAACAACAAAACATGTGGTCTGGATCAACACCAGTTTTTGGGTATAACACATCGCGAACCTGATTTACAAATCACCTAATTCCGATTATAATGCTGCGACTTTTAGGACCACCGGTCCACTCCACTTTTGGAAGGGAAAAATGACTCAAGACGACCAGAATTCAGGATTGAAACAAAGCTCCATTTTTAATGGCGTAAGCGAATACACAACCGAAAGTATCAAGGTCTTAAAAGGCCTAGAAGCAGTCAGAACTCGTCCTGGTATGTACATTGGAGATACCGACGATGGTTCAGGGCTCCACCACATGGTTTACGAGGTGGTAGACAACTCGATCGACGAGGCGTTGGCAGGTTTTTGCAATCGTATCGACGTCATCATCCATGATGGTGGTGCGGTAACCGTTGAAGATAACGGTCGAGGCATCCCAGTAGGAACACATGAATCCGGCAAGTCAGCCGCCGAAGTCGTTATGACGGAACTTCACGCTGGTGGAAAGTTCGACCACGACTCCTACAAGGTGTCAGGCGGTCTGCATGGCGTTGGTGTGTCTGTCGTCAACGCGCTTTCCGAGCACTTGAGAATGGAGATTCGCAGGGAAAGCGGTGTATTTGCTCAAGAATACGTGAAAGGAGTCCCGCAGGCCCCTCTGGAAAGGATTGGTAACACAAATCGCACCGGCACAAAAATCACTTTCCAGCCTGACACCACCGTTTTTAGCAACACAGAGTTCAACTTTGACACTCTGTCCCAGCGATTGCGTGAGTTGTCATATCTGAATCCAGGGCTGAAGATCGCCATAACTGACGAACGGGTTGAAGATCGCCACCACCTGTTTCACTTCGAAGGCGGTATTGTCAGCTTTGTTGAGCATCTGAACCGAAATAAAGTGGTAGTCCACGACAAGCCCATTTACATCAACTCGGTTAAGGATGACGTGGGTGTCGAGGTCGCGATGCAGTGGAGCAAGGAGACCTACCACGAAACGATGTACTGCTTTACCAACACCATCATTAACCGCGATGGTGGTACGCATGTGGCCGGCTTCAGAGCTGCTCTTACTAGGACAATCAACAACTACGCGGATGCGGAAGGTCTGCTTAAGAACTTTAAGGGAACGCTGGCCGGAGAAGACGTTCGCGAAGGCTTGACAGTGGTTTTATCCCTTAAAGTTCACGACCCAAAATTCAGTTCTCAGACCAAGGACAAACTGGTTTCCTCGGAAGTAAAAGGCGCTGTTGAAAGTGCGGTCAACGAAGGCTTGGCCGACTTTTTCGAGCGAAATCCCGCCGTTGCGAAGGCCATTGTCTCCGAGGCTGTAAATGCTGCCAGGGCAAGGGATGCCGCCCGTAAAGCTAGGGACGTGGTACGTCGTAAAGGAGTTTTGGACGGCGCCTCACTACCAGGAAAACTGGCTGACTGTCAGGAAAAAGACCCTGCAAAATCCGAACTTTACATCGTCGAAGGTGACTCAGCAGGAGGCTCTGCAAAGCAAGGACGAGACAGAGCCACCCAGGCAGTATTGCCTTTGCGTGGCAAGATTCTGAACGTCCTAAAGGCCCAGCCTGACAAGCTTTTAAGCAGTGACGCAATTGTCACGCTGATAACGGCGCTAGGCGCCGGGATTCGTATTGGCGGCCGAGTTGGAAAAGACGACTCTGGGCCCGAAAGCAGCCGAGATGATTTCGATATCGACAAAATCAGATATCACAAAATCATCATCATGACCGATGCTGACGTCGACGGTTTGCACATTCGCACCCTATTGCTGACTTTCTTCTTCAGACACATGCCTGAAGCCATTGAACGTGGCTATGTGTACATTGCCCAGCCACCGCTTTTCAAGGTAAAGAAAGGGCGCAGCGAGATGTACTTAAGGGATGAAAAGGCGCTTGAAGAGTTCTTGCTTACCAGCGGCGTCGACGGAATTGATGTTGTCCCGTCTGGTCAACTGATGCCTTTGGCTCCCAGTGAGCTTCAAAATTACCTGCAGAAGGTCTCTTTAATCGACCGCTATCGAACCTCAATTGAGCTTAGGGCTGATAGCCGGATTATCCAAGCCTGCTTCTGGGGCCAAGACATGGGGCCAGAGGACCTTCGCAGCATGGACCGAATCGAGGCTTTGAAGAAACGAATAACCAAGTATATGGCTGAGTTCCACCCAGATGCCGAGGAGCCGACTTACGAAGTCGTAAGAGACGAAGAATATGATGCAAGAATGTTACGGGTGACTAGCCGAAAACACGGTCAAGATCGCGTGACAACCATTTCTACAGCATATTTACTACGGCCAGAAGTTGTGCAAGTGCGTCGTGGATACGCTGAGCTTCGTAAAGTTGCAGCGTGGCCCTATGCCGTGACGGAAGGGGAGTCCACCACAGAGGTTCGCTCCCCCGAAGAGCTTTTGGAAAAGGTGATGGCAAAGGGCCAAAAGGGCCTATCGATGCAACGCTACAAAGGTTTGGGAGAAATGAATCCTGGCCAGCTGTGGGAAACTACAATGGATCCTGCAGCTCGTACTTTGCTGAAGGTCACTATTGAGGACGTGGTTGAAGCCGACGCCATGTTTGTTTTGTTGATGGGTGACGCTGTTGAGCCACGTCGCGAATTCATTAATCAAAACGCACACACCGTACGCAACTTGGATATTTAATTCCTGAGATATACCTGACTTGGATACCTGTTTGACATGTCAACTGATGAGCGCCCTTTCCTTGAACAGATCGAGTCATTTTTCCTTGAAACAGTCCAGCAAGGGTTAGCCTTAAGACCAAGTGACGTTGAAATCACCAAGGACTGGGAAAAGCGCGGAGTTCCAGTCGAGGTTGTGCGCAAAGGTATAGCCGATGGCATCCAGCGGTTTTTGGCAACCGCCGCTCCTAGTCAACCACTTCCTGGTGTTTTAAAGTACTACCGAACGTTTGTAGAAACCGAATTTGAGACCTGGAAGCGGGCAAAGATGATGGGGCTTGGGATTGCGTCCGAGCCTGTGATTAAACCTGTGGACATGATACAGGCGGCGATAAATGTGTTGTCCAAGTGGAATGACCAGGCTCAAAATTCAAAAGCTAAAGCCCTTTTTTCTAAAGCAATAACAAAGCTTGAAAACAGGCCACAAAGCCAGTCTGCAGTCGAACTAATTGGAGAACTTGACGACTGGCTAGCCTTGGAATTGCTTGATAATCACGGAAATTATGAATGGCGAGATTCCATGAAATCCGTCTTGAAAGCGGCCCAAATGCGTGGTGTTGGCTTTGAGGCTTTAAAGGAGCTTGAAAAAGCACAGATTCGTCTGCATGCCCAGCAATTAATTGGCTATACTGGCCTGGTAAACGCCTGCCTCGATTGGGAGGATGATTAAAGATGGACTGTGTAAAGTGTGCTGATACAGGCTACTTAGTTGCCCCAGAGGGCGAAATGGCAGTAGCTAGGGTCTGTGACTGCCAGATTCCATGTCCAGTGTGCGACGACACCAGGTTTTCCATCGATTACTCGGTCACCCCACCGGTTACTCGCCCATGTGGGTGCATACAACTGCGTAAACGAATCGAGAAATTTAACGAGGCTCAGATCCCTGCCAGATTCCATCGTTCGACGTTGGAAAATTACGAAGAACTGGCTGGTAATCAAGCAAAAATCAAGATGCACTTTAATCGCTATCGCCAGGCATATGAACCTGGTGCCAAGGGGCTTTTGTTGTCCGGAATTCCAGGAGTCGGCAAGACGCATCTGATTTGTGGGCTGCTTCGCCATCTTGGACTTGAACTGAACAAAACTGTGCGTTTCGTCGACTTCTTCAACCTGCTAGACATGCTAAAAAGCAGTTGGAATGACGATAAAGGCGATGGCGACATCATGAACTCGCTGGCTTCAGTTGATGTCTTGGCCATTGATGAAATGGGCAAACGGCCAATGACAGCCTGGGAGCTAAGCGTTTTAGATCAACTGATAAGTCGCAGATATAACTCACGAAAAACCATGCTTATCACAACAAATCTTGCTATAGAGACAGCTGGACAGAGTCAAAATGTTAAAAGAAGGCGCCTGGTTGACGAGGTCCAAGAAAGGATCTATTCGCGCCTAATCGAGATGTGTGATTTCTTGGAAGTTAAGGGAGTTGATTACAGAATTAGCAAGCAATAACTTACAGTTCCTTGCGCCCTTTCAGAGCCCTCATTAACGTGACAGCATCCAAAAATTCAATTGAAGACCCCATTGGAATGCCTGTTGCAGGCCTAGTCACTCTAACGCCATAAGGCTCCAAAGTTTTACGAATATACAAGGCGGTAGTTTCACCCTCCGCATCCGCGGAAGTGGCAACTATCACTTCCTTGATACCACCAGCCTTCACCCGGTTTACAAGTTCAGCTATTCGAAGCTTGTCTGGGCCAATTCCCCTCAAAGCTGAAATCGCACCACCTAATATGTGATACCTTCCCCTAAATTCACCTATCTTTTCAAAGGATACTAGATCCGCAATCCCCTCAATGACGCAAATAACACTTGGATCCCTTAGCTCGTCAAGGCAAAGCACACACAGCTCACCATCTGCCAAGAATCCACATTCGCGACAAGGGGTTACCTGCGCCGAAACACTGGCTAAGGCCTCACTTAAAGCCTCAACCCCCTCAGGTCCACGCAACATCAGGTTTAAAACATATCTGGTGGCAGTTTTCTCACCAACTCCAGGAAGCTTTCTAAGCTCATTAATCAGACTTACAACAGCGGATGGCAGCACCGCGCTCATTCGTTTTAACTCCAGTGTTTAAATAAATCAGCCTTCAAGTTTGGTATCAACGATTTCAAATGGCATAAGTTCCGTCAGACGATTGACTACAGGGTCATTTAAAATCAAGCGGGTTGCCTTACTTTCACGCTCCAGTAAATCCTGATTCGGTTCAGGTGACGCAGGAGCTTGAGACTGCTGTACATCATGACTAGCAGGCGCTGTATCAACTGAAACTCCAGCTATAGCATGCAATCTAGCAGCAGCTTGGGCAGCTGGCCCCATGCTAGGTTTTGGCTGTGGTGGTGGAGCAACCCTAGGAGCTGGATTACTTGCATAAGCAGGCGAAACATTGGAAGAAGTTGCCTTTGAAGCAAGATTACCCGCCCCTGTCATCAGGTCTTCAAGCCTGGAAATCATGTTTTCAATGCCAGTCAGCGAATCCATTCGACTGGCCTGAACCACTGCTGCCTGAGCCAAAAGCTCTGGACTCCTTGAATCTGCGGCCCTGTCAGAGGCGTCCACAAGCATGTTCAGCAAAACAGCCAAATAATCAACGGAACGGCCACTGCTAAGGCTAACCATCTGTTTTATTTCAGCATCAGTCAATCCAGTCTCAAGCGCAGATTGCTGGCCTAAAACATTCACCTTGATGCACTCGGACAAAAACCTGGCCAAATCAGCCAGCACCTGACGCGCAGGCAGCCCCCTTTCTTGGGTTTGCACAAACACCTTCAAAGCAGTGGCAGAATCCCCTGCCAAAATTGCAGTCAACAGGTTTTCAAAGATACCCCTGTTACCTGTGCGCAAAACGGCCGCCACGTCGTCGACTCGAATATTGTTACCAGCAAAGGAAATCACCTGGTCAAGCAGGCTGCAACCATCTCTAACGCTTCCATCAGCCTCTCTGGCAACCAATCGCATGGCATCAGGTTCAACTGTGACACCCTCACCCGCTGCAATATGCTCCAGATGACGAGCCAACACCTGTAATGAAGCTCGCCTGAATTCAAAAACCTGGCACCTTGAAGCGATAGTTGCAGGAACTTTATGCAACTCGGTAGTTGCAAAGATAAAAACAACGTGCGGTGGCGGCTCTTCGAGCGTTTTCAAAAGCGCGTTAAAGGCCTCGTTGGTCAACATATGAACTTCGTCGATTATGTAGACCTTGTAACGATCCCTTGTGGAAGCAAAGGCAACCCCTTCCCGCAGGTCGCGGATACTGTCGATGCCTCTGTTGGAGGCACCGTCTATTTCCTTGACGTCAAGCGAGCGCCCCTCAGTAATCTCACGGCACGCCTCACACTCGTTGCATGGTTGTGGAGTCGGGCCATTTACACAATTAAGCGCCTTGGCCAGAACTCGCGCAGCCGTGGTTTTGCCAATTCCCCGAATGCCAGTAAACAAAAAGGCATGATGAACGCGCCCAGAAGTGATGGAATTTTTAAGCGTCGTTACAATGTGCTCTTGTCCAACAATATCTTCAAAAGTCTGCGGGCGCCATTTCCGAGCAATAACTTGATACGACATCTGAATTCCGTGAAGAAAAAGGGCAGAAAAAATACCGGGACAGGACACCCGCAACGAATCTTACCGTTGCTTCCTTCCGGACCTGGCGGGGTTGGGAAAACATCACGCCGCCCCATCCCGGCAAGTAGGCTTTTAGCACCACCTGCCCAAAGTTGCAAGCCTTTTGAGACAAATTCCAACCCAATGGATGTCAAAGGCTGGCTATATAAGGCCTTTTCTATTAATGGCTAATCTTGAAAGGTCGGGAAAAGAGATTTGGCGGCAAAATCGTGGGGTCAGAGTTTGTTAAAACAACTACTCGACTAATGAAGCGTTTACATCAATGCGGATAGCAACGTCATCGCGGATCAGGTTGTCAGGAATGCCAGGATAACTCATCCCAAAATCCTTGCGATTAATGGAAAAAGCCGCCTTGACCTTCAAGCCTTCAGGGCTAATCCCAATGGTGGCCGGGAATGTAATGTGCTGAACATGATTATTTAACTCAAGACTGCCACTTACATTCCAGTTGTCGCCTTCACCCTTTGCGACAACAGTCGACAGAAATGAAGCTGTAGGATTCGTCTCAACACCAAAGAAGTCCTTGGACAGCAGGTGAGCTGTCAGCTTTTCGTCATCTGAGTACAGTGACGCTATGTCAATCTCAACTGCAAGCTTTAGATGTTCGACTTTACCAGTTGGGGTCTCAGCAGTTCCTTTGAACTTTTTAAAACCGCCGTCATGTTTGCCGGTAACCTTTGAACCAGTCCACTCAAGCTTGGAATTATCCCCATTGATACTATAAACCAGCTTACCGTCAGTCGCAGCGACCTGCTCAACAGTTACTGGCTTCTTGTTGGCCTCAATAGCGGCCTTTGGTAGATCCTTAGCCGGATCAGAGCATGCAACGGCCCCAAGAGCAACGGCCACAACCATAAAAACTTTAAAATAACGCATTAAAATCCTCCAAAAGTATAGGCTTCAACTGCATTCTTTTGCTGTTTATCAGCAAGCGAAGCTTGCCTAAGATGTAGTCCAGAACCTGCTTAGTCAAGGGCAACACGGAGAATTAAGACATTTATTGTCCGCGATCAATATCCTTGAGGATTATCAGACTGCCATCGCCAGGAATCTGCACACATCTGCTCAAGACTGTGGGTGGCCCGCCACTCAAGCGCCTTTTCAGCCAATTCTGGGTTTGCGTAACACTCGGCTATGTCCCCAGGTCTGCGATCAACGACTTCAAAGGCAATCTCACGTCCAGCGGCCTTTTCACACGCCCTTATCACCTCAAGCACGCTACTACCCTTACCTGTCCCCAGGTTAAACACGTGAATCCCAACATTATTTTCCAGATGTTTTAAAGCATGCAGGTGCCCCAGCGCCAAATCTACCACATGAATGTAATCCCTGACGCCAGTACCATCTGAAGTAGGCCAGTCATTTCCAAACACCCGAACCTTTGGCAAGCGCCCAACTGCAACCTGGGTAATGTAAGGCACTAAATTATTTGGTATTCCATTGGGGTCTTCGCCAATTTTACCACTCGGATGAGCGCCAACAGGATTGAAATAGCGAAGCATCGAAATCCGCCAACTAGGATCCGCGTTATGGAGATCCCGCAGAATCTGTTCAATCTGAAACTTGGTCTGCCCATAAGGATTAGTTGGTTTTAATGGAAAATCTTCCGTTATGGGCACTTTATCTGGAGCACCATAAACGGTTGCAGATGATGAGAACACCAGCGTCTTTACGCCATGACGCTCCATTGCTTCAATCAGGTTTAAAGTCCCTACCACGTTGTTTTTATAGTACAAAATGGGCTTCGCAACTGACTCACCTACCGCCTTTAAACCTGCAAAGTGAATAACGGCATCAAATCTGGTTGCAGCAAAGACACGATCAAGGGCATCTGCATCTAAAAGATCTACTTCGTGGAAGTCGAGATTTTTCTTGGTGATTTCTGACACACGCGAAAGCGCCTTTGGACTACTGTTGGAAAGATTATCTACCACCGAGACCTGGTGGCCAGCCTCAAGCAGCACTACACACGTATGGCTGCCAATGTATCCAGCCCCCCCAGTTACCAATATGTTCATTTTCCATCTCCTAAATTAAGGCTGCTGCAGTCACATCCCCATGATTTTGGGACCTTGACGCAAATCTGACCTGCAATTATTTCGTGTCCCTCTTTCTTTGGGTGGATATGATCGAACGAATGCAGTTCTGGTCGAAGATACCACCTTGGTAGCGCCCTTGCCTGTTCTATCAAACGTGCACGTTCAGCTTTTTGTTGACCTTCAGGGACCTTAGCCATCAACTTTTGCATGTCTTTGTCTTTGTCAAAAGACCGCTCAAGAGGACCTGCAGGCCGCAGCTCGGCATCTTTGTCTCGCAAAGGCGAATCATAGAGATCCACTGCAATATCCGGAAGTTCCGACGCATGCCACCCAGTACGCCCCTCAGCGTATTTTCCCAAAGCAACCTCTGGAGACAAACGTCCCATCACAAAATCTGCCGCCTTTTGGGTGTTGTTTTGGCGCCCAACTCCTGTAAATCCAGCCCACCTTTTATCCTTCTCACTTCCCCAAGGGGAAAGGGTTAACCCAACAACTTTAAAGCCGTTTTGATGGGCAAGTGTATACAAAGACATAATGTCATAGTTGGTTTTTTCAGGATTTCCAACACTATTTAGGCCTCCCAATACAATCACCCAGGACTCCTGCTTTTTTGGGTCAACATTAGGGTTTTTAACAACCTGCGCCTCAAAACGCTTCATTACGGCCCAAGCGCTGTACCCAACCTTTGCAACGTTCACGACCTCAATGTTGGAACAAGCACGCTCCAGATAAGCACCAAAACCAAATGACAACGCCGCCACAGAACCACCAGCGACTATCACCTTGACAGGCTTGTCTGTTTTGAAAGACCAGTCGCCTACGGGCTCGTCTACTCCAGGCTTAGCATTGACCGCACTGCCAACAAAAACCAGCAAAGCTACTAAAACCAAGCGAATCACAAGTTACTCCAGAAACAAGGCCCTGAAAGTATCAGTGATTATTCGCGTTAAATAAAGTTTAAGCATAAATTCCTACCAATATTGAAAATTGCGACTCTTTAGCTTGACTGCTTTGCCTGTAAAGGTGAGCCTATAGTGCTTATAACACGGGGCTTTAAAAATGCGCCTAACCATCGTCACAACATTTGCTCTGGCGCTGCTTGCATGCGCTTCATCCTCGCCAAATGGACCAGATGCAGACGTTTCATCTGATGTGCCTTCGGAAACTGGTGAAATCTCACCAGACTCTGATACCAAGGATTCGACAGCCGACGATAATCAGTTGGAATCCACCGAACCTGATGATGAAATTAAGGGCGAAACAGCTGATGACGACTTGCCCCCAAGGATCTGCCATTCTGGCACCACCTGGACTGATGGAACAAAAGCCTTTGAAAATGTCACAGTTGGGGCCAATCCTCGATCAAATTTGCGCACTTTAGGAGTCACTGGAATACGGGTTTCTTCTGTCGATTTTGACAATGATGGACTGCCAGATTTGATAGTCCGGGGCCATACCGTTGCAAGAGATTCTTGGGATGAAGGCCCTCGATATACTTGGCTGTTAAAAAACTTGGGAAATTTCCAGTTTGAAGACGTGACCAAGAGCAGCAATTTCTTGGCTGTAAGAGACGGTGAAGGTGGGCGCGTCGCTCATGCTGTAGTCTTTGGTGATGTAAACAACGACGGCTTTTTGGACGCCTATACAGGTGTCAGCCTGAGTGGCAGCCTAGACGGACCGGACACAGGCGACCGGCCTGAGATTATGCTTGGAGGTCAAGATGGCTCATTTTCTTTGATCGATGAACAGCCCTTGCCTAAGCCTTCAGAAGACTGGCGTCCACCCGTTATGGGAGCATCATTCGTCGATTTTGATGGGGATGGATTCTTGGACCTGTGGATTGGTTACGGGGCAGGTGTCGGTGGGCCTGAGCAAGACCGCCTCTACAAAGGGGATGGCACCGGTAAATTTGTCGACGTCACATTGGAGTCGGGGCTTGAAACTCAACCGGCGTTTTTTATTAGCGCCAGAGTAAACGGTAAAGCCCACAGAAACGACTATGGATCGACGGCCTGCGATCTAAACAATGACGGGATTCCAGAGTTGTTATCATCAGCTTATGGACGATATTTCAATGGCTTGTGGCAGGGACAACGCAACGATGACGGGACCATAACTTACGTTGACAGGTCCTTTAATTCTGGTTTTGCCAGTGATGACAAGGTCGATTGGAAAACCAACCTAAATGCGCAGTGCTATTGCAAACTGGTGCCAGAAGCAGAGCTTTGTGAAGATGTACCTGAACCTCCGCCGTACTTTGCCTGTAGTAATCCAAATGCACTACGTTGGAACCATGACACCGACACCAGCGCCTATCGACTTGGAGGAAACACTTTTACAACGCTGTGCGCAGATATAAACAACGACGGACATGTGGACCTGATAAACTTTGAAATCGTACACTGGGACGTTGGCGACACGTCCGATCCGACCCAAATCCTGTTAAACGATGGTTTAGACGAACCCAAATTCATCAGACCTGGTAATGAAGCCACTGGTTTAGTTCGAGATCCTGGGCGAATTGACTGGAACTTTGGAGACATGACCGGGGCGGTTTTGGACTTCGATAACGATGGTCGCAAGGACATATTGATCTGCAGTTCTGACTATCCTGGGACAAGGGCCTATTTATTTAGGCAAATGGAGGATTCAACGTTTGCCGAGGTCCCTGTAGAGTTTGGTATTGACCACATCCGAGCTCATGGGGTTGCTGTCGCAGATTTCGATGGAGATGGTGGGCTTGACGTTGCTTTGGGACACGGGCGTTCAAGATGTGACCCAAACGAGGGATGCTACGACACAGCGCAAGTGCACATCTTTCGCAATCTGGTTGGCCAGCATGGAAACTGGCTAAAGGTCAAGCTTGAAGGAGGGCCAGGCACAAATAGGGCAGCGATTGGAGCCAGGGTCGAGGTAACGGCTGGCGGAATAACGCAGGTGCAAGATGTCGGAGGCGGGTATGGGCACTTGGCGATTCAACACGATTTGGTACTGCACTTTGGCCTTGGAGACAGCTGCGACGTGGAAAAAATCGTAGTTTTCTGGCCAGATGAAAAGCGATCCAAGTCAGAATTCACAAACATACGAGGCAACTACCTAATCAACATCAAGCAAGGATCCCCCAAAGTTGACTACGACGTACGTCTCCCACCCAACTGCCCCGCGTCCTAGACCCCGCGCCCCGCCCCATTTTTGCCTTCAGACGGTTCCTTTAAAGCCACCAAACATGTACAATTCCTGCGATGAACGGTTTGAGGGTCTTATGAAACGTTTAGTTCTCGGTTCAAAGGTTCTGGGGTCAATACTCCTGGGTTCAGCGGTACTAGCTATGATCGCCTGTGGAGGCTCCACAACACCTGAAAAAGACGCCACTATTGACATCGACGCCAAGGCCGACGTTGATACTGACGTACCAAAAGATGCGGGCGCAGACACACCCTTGGATCGACATGAGGACATCCCCGATACTCCTGAAACAATTGAGGATACTGAAATTACCGAATTAGACATCAAAGCCGATGATCTAACGCCTGATGAAGATCTGGTCGAAGTTAGGGATGACACATCTGAAATGATCGAACCAGATGCTGATATAGATGTGGACACCGAAGTGCCAGATGAGACTACTGAAACAGACGTGGAGGAGTGCCCTGAAGACGACCTTGAGTGCACTGTGGTTTATCAAGACCCCGATGAAGGTTGCAAAACGGTTTTACTAATGGGTTGGTGCCTAATCGATGGAGTATGCTACCAAGATGGCGAAGTCGACCCTGAAAATGATTGTATGGCTTGTAACCCATCATGGGCGATTGAAGAATTCGTGATCAGAGCCGGCGAGGAATGCAACGACCCCACGCCTTGTTCCACTGGTGGAATCTGTACACTGGACGGTCAGTGTGTAACTGCAGAACCAATATGCAAACCTGCACTTCAGTGCGTTCGTGGTCGTTGCGTAAATGGAGCCTGCCAATACTCCAACTTGCCCAAGGATTCTGAGTGTCAAGGCTATAATAAATGCTACAACATACACAGATGTGACGGGCGTGGAATATGTGAAGGAGTGTCACCAAAGTGGTGTCCAGATGACAACAATCCATGCACAACCGACGCGTGTGATCCTATCTCCGGCGAATGCTTATATGTTCCAAGAACTGGGACATGCGACGACAAAGACCCGTGCACCGATAATGATCGTTGCGAAAACGGAGTCTGCATTGGCGATTTAAAGGATTGTAGTGATGGAGACCCCTGTACACTTGACTTGTGCGAGCAGGGGGTGTGCCGAAATGTCCCCCATTTTGGCTTTTGTGATGATGGTAACAAGTGTACAAAAAATACAGTCTGTGACTCAGCCGGCCAGTGTGTTGGAGAGGCGGTATTATGTAACGACGACAATGTCTGTACGAACGACTCCTGTCTCCCCGAAGTGGGCTGCGTTTTCACTCCTAACAATAACAGCTGCAATGACCAAGACCCATGCACTGAGAATGACCGGTGCGTGGAAGGAGTTTGTGTCGGAACTCCCAAGGACTGTGACGACGGAGATTCTTGCACCAGAGATGTCTGCGAGTCAGGCATGTGCAGGCACTTCGCACTACCTAACGGAACACCTTGTGATGATGGTAACGAATGTACTCTCGTTGACAAATGCCAATCGGGTAGATGTGTTGGGTCATCTTGGTGGGATTGCGACGATAGCGATCCCTGCACCATTGACGAGTGTGTTGATGGAATTGGATGCCAGTACACCCCGTACGTCTGCGAAAACGACAATCCATGTACAACTGTCCACTGTGAAAGTGGCGTTGGGTGCGTCTATACCCCCAAACCTGGACCTTGCGATGATAATGACGCCTGTACTGTGAATGACCGATGTGAGGAAGGGGAATGTATTGGAGACCCTAAAGACTGTGGCGATGGCGATCCATGCACACTAGACCTCTGCAGCAATGGGGTCTGCTCTAACCCACCAAACCATGGCGAGTGTTTTGATGGTAACCATTGTTTGCAGGGGAAGATGTGTGTCGACGGTCAGTGCGTTGGTGGTACACCAGTAAATTGCGAGGATTACAATGAATGCACGGCTGATAGTTGCGAACCTAGCGTTGGTTGCGTCCATACACCGCTGAGTGGAAAAATATGTGATGACCACAGTGTATGTACCTTGGGCGACAGCTGTAATGACAAGGGAGTGTGCACCGGGTTCCCAATTATTTGCGACGACGGCAACTACTGTTCAGACAACCTATGTGACCCGATTTCTGGGTGCTTTTACAGACCAAACACGTTGATGTGTGAGGACTATAACAGGTGCACATTTAACGACCAATGCTCAAACTACGAGTGCCACGGAATCAGCTACTTTACAGATCCGATTTCCAAAGCAGCGACGCTGGAATTTTTGAAGGGACCAGCTAGGCCTGGAACAGCCCTAGATATTGACGAAAATCCTGCGACGTGTTCACCAAAAATCCAAATGGACCCGGATAGAAACTGTGAAGGAGGTGTTGATAACGCCTTTGCAGCTCTTGCCCTCCTGATAGACAACCAGTTTGGGCCACAATTGCTTACGGCTGTAAATTCGGGCACTTTAGCGCTATTTTTCGAGCACGAGCAGCCTGGCCCTGGTGCTGGCCCCTATGAACTGAACCTGTTTTTTGGCCAAAAAGCGATGCCAATGTCTTGTGATCCGACAACGGCAGGCTGTAACTACGATGTGTTTGGTGAAACCGTAATAGGTGAGTGCGCTCCTAGATACACCTTTAACAACGCAAAGATTGCAAATGGTAAGTTAACAGCAGGTGGTAAACAGCATGAGGCGGTTTTCTACCTAATGATTGGGACCTACAAGCTGCCGGTTGTCCTGAAATGGGCAAAGATTGAGGCAGACGTTAGCATGAGTGGCGGCAAAATAACCGGTGGAACAGGAATCCTTGGAGGCGCATTGGATAAGCGTTCTCTGTTGGCCGCCCTAAACAGAGTTCCCTCGAACCAGTTCTACCCTTACATCAAGGATAACGTCCGAAATCACATCAATTCGTTCCTAGTACCAGACATGGATGTGGAGGGCACCAGCCACCTAGATTACGCCAGTATTGCAATGAAATTCACGATTGTGTCTGGACACGCGGTCGGACGAGCTGATTAGCCCTAGACTTTGACCTTAGCAAAGGCTTCGTACAAACGCAGGTTGCAATCAATGCCGCCATAGAAGTGGTCTACTTTGAACTTTTCATCTGGAGAGTGAATGTTGTCTTCGTTTAGGCCATATCCAACCAAAATGGCTGGAGCGTGCAGCGCTTCCTGAAAGACAGCTGTTATTGGAATTGACGCCCCTTCACGAACCAAGGCTGGGCGCTTTCCAAAAGTTTGCTCAAAGGCATCTGCAGCCGCCTGGATAAAGGCTGAGTCAGCTGGGACCATGACTGGGGTGCCACCATGCAGATACGTGGTCGTTGCAGTCACACCTGGCGGACAGTGCTTTTCCACATGAGCAGCAACCAGTTTGGCAATCTTTTCAGGCTCTTGATTGGCCACCAACCTGAAGCTTATCTTAAAACCCCCTTCTGCTGCGATGACCGTCTTGGAACCTTCACCTGTAAAGCCACCCCAAATGCCATGAACATCAAAGGAAGGACGCCCCCAGTTTCGCTCAACGGCAGTGTAGCCAGCCTCGCCCCACAGCTGTGGCACTTTCAGGTCTGCTGCAATCTCATCCTCAGGCTCTTGGACGGAGGCAAACTCGGCTCTTTCTTCTGCAGTAAGCTTCACGACGTCGTCATAAAGGCCTTCAACCAGGATATTTCCGTCAGCATCCTGGAATGAGGCAATCAGCTTTCCAACGGCGTTAAGCGGGTTTTGCACCATGCCGCCATAAACACCGGAGTGCAGGTCTCTGTCTGGCCCTTGAACATTTATCTCGAAATAGGCAATCCCCCTTAGGGCATAAACGATTGAAGGCCTCGTTGGTGACATCCAGGAGGTGTCAGAAATGGCAACTGCGTCACATGCCAGCATCTTGGCATTGTCCCTGACGAAATCGTGGGTCATGCCCTTGCCGCCTTCTTCTTCGCCCTCGATGAAGACCTTGATGTTGCACGGGAGCGTGCCGTTGGTTTTAAGCAACGCCTCCAGCGCAAACAGGTGTGTCATGTACTGCGCCTTGTCGTCTGAAGTGCCGCGCCCTCGAATGTAACCATCCGAAATCACGGGGTCAAATGGAGGGGTAGTCCATTTATCAATCGGGTCTTCAGGCTGAACATCGTGGTGCCCATAGATTAAAATCGTAGGTTTACCAGGCGCATGCAACCAGTCTGCATAAACAGCGGGATGGCCCCCAGTTTCCAAGACCGCGGCGTTATCCATGCCGATTTTCGCCAAAAAATCTGCAGTCCACTGAGCTGATCTGCGCACTTCTGCATCCCGCTGGGGATCGGCCGAGACGCTTTGAATCTTTAAAAGCTCAATCAAATCAGCAAGAAATCTTTCACGCTTTTCCAAAGCGTATGCCAAAGCTTTTTCCATTACAAAACCTCCAAAAAAAGCCAACATCACTGAGCTTGGGGAATTCCCAAAACAATCGAACCATTGAGCATACTACCACAATGATAGACACACGAAGTGATAGAAATATCAGTTTGTAAGTTAGGAATCCTGCGAATTCTAGTCGCGATGAAAACCAAGGTCAGCTGGATTGATTCTGCCTGGGATATGCTTTAAAGAGCCGCCGTTGGCATTGAAAGTGCGTAATTCTTTGGCTGTCCACTCTGCTAGTAAGGCCAGATCAGGGTCGGTAGAGCGTTTTTCGGCGCTTACCCAATTTTTGGACCAGTATGAGATTACAAGGTCGCTGTCTCCATAGATGGATTTAATCTGGTTTGCATTTGCTATGCGTAGGGCGTAAAAGCAGCCTAGCAATTCGCCGAAATTATTGGTTTTTCCTTTTGGCAAAAGGACTGTTCCAAATTCGGTTAGGGGAAATTTGGGTTTGGCCAAGTGGACGATTGGAACGCCTTTGCGGTCGGTGACGTTTACTTCGGTCCCCCTGCCACGTCCGGTGCCTGCGTCAAAGAAGATGGCATCTTTGGGGTAATCTGAGAGGGCGGCCTGCTTTTTGACCTTTTTCTTTCCATAGACAGCGCCGCCCTCAAGCCAATCAATGGCCTCTTGGCGAGTGCTAAATCCCCTGTATCGAGCATTGCGACCTGAAACTATGGCCCGGCAATCTGCCCAAGAAAGTTCAATGCCCTGGTCGCCATTACAATACCAAGCATAAAATTTCGGCTTACTCAAACCGCCTCCAAGCGCAGTAGCACCCCTATTGAATTGACTCAGCCCAGGTATGTCAAGCTTTGGTGTGCCAGATCGTGATGCTGATCCTGGACCGGGATCTGATCCTGTCCCTGCAACAGATCGTGCTAATTAGCATGTTCTGGCTCCTGATTGTATGTTGGGTTTGGCGTTTGATCTCTTCGTTACAGTTGTAAAACATGGTCCGGGGGCATCCTTCCGGGAGCCAGCTCGCCGTGCCATCCCAACGGTCACTTTAGCAACGCCCGAGCCGGCGCATGGTCGCAAAAGTGACCGTCGGGTCCCGGCAGCGTCGACTGGCCACTCCTCCAGGATTGCCCCCGGACCATGTTGCAGGGTGCCCTCTCGACCTTCTTTTAGCTCCAAATTCTGTTTATTGTGTTTGTTACTGCCACAGCCAAACCAATAATCACCGCGCAACTCTCGCTAAACTATCTGTTTCACAATGATAAGGGAGGGCGCAAAAAAACCAATCTAACGAGACACCATCCTACAGACGCTCAGACTTGCTGCCTGCCGTATCCAGTCAGGCGCACTTTGCAGGGTGTACCCGGTGTTGCCTTCCGTATGCGAGGAATACGTCGGCGCTCAGAACTATTCCGCCCATTTCGAGGCTCAATACCCTGCCTGCATTTCCCCCTGTCAACGCTTCGAATATGACGTTACCACCATACCCGCATGACTCGGGGCCGATGTGGCTCGCTACGCCTTCATCGTAGGACTCTTTCATTCCCAACTCTTTACCGTTTTACAGCGCATCTCGGGCGAGGCGAAACCCGGAGTTGTCGTTGCGGTTGCGCGGAACGTTGGTGCTGCGATTAGCTGCCCGCACGCTCTCGGCGCTGCCGTACCAGGAGCCGCCGCGATGAACCCGGCCAGAGCCTGTAGGTGATTCCCAAGCTGAACCATCAGTTGGTGCACCACTGTAACTGCTGTGATACCAATCCTGAACCCACTCCCAAACATTACCGGCCATATCGCACAAACCGTGAGTAGTGTTACCACTTGGCTTGCTGCAAACAGGCCAAGTACTATCACGACCACAACCATAACCACCTTCTCTTATTACAGCACGCTCACAAGTAGCATCTTCATCGCCCCAAGGATACTTCCAGTCTCGACCACCACTACGTGCAGCATATTCCCATTCGGCCTCACTTGGTAATCGACCACCAACCCACCTCGCAAAGTCTTGAGCTTGATCCCAATCAACACAATTGACAGGGTGAGAACCACGATCAGATTTGATCCAGTTACAATTATCTTCGGTATTAGGGTCAGTACAGGCTTCTGCTTCTACACAAGCTATATACTGATCGACTGTAACCTGAGTTTTACTCATTTCAAAAGTGGGCACAGTAACGCGATGAATTGGCTTTTCCTTAGAGTCTCCATCATTAGAACCCATATCAAAATTACCACCCGTAATTCGTACCCATTCAATACCAGTAGGAATACATTTGCCAACGGCATCACATGCCGCATCACTATTACAGGTTCCGCACGACTCCTCACAAACAGGATCAGGACCACAAACACGACCAGTGCAGTCCTTAACACACTCACATTGGCCCTCGGAGTTGCAAGTTTTGGGACTACTACAACTACCACAAGACTCACCACATACAGGATCAGGACCACAAACACGACCGCTGCAGTTCTTAACACACTCGCATTGACCCTCGGAGTTGCAAGTTTTGGGACTACTACAACTGCCGCAAGACTGCCCACATACAGGATCAGGACCGCAAACGCGACCGCTGCAGTTCTTAACACACTCGCATTGACCCTCGGAGTTGCAAGTTTTGGGGCTACTGCAGCTGCCACAAGACTGCCCGCAAACAGTATCAGGACCACAAACACGACCACTGCAGTTTGGTACGCAGCTATCTTCCTTACACTGACCGTCAGCATCACACCGTTGACCAGATTTACATGAGCCACAAGACTCGCCACATACAGGATCAGGACCGCAAACGCGACCGCTGCAGTTCTTAACACACTCGCATTGCCCCTCAGAGTTGCAAGTATTGGGACTACTACAGTCACCACAAGACAGCCCGCAAACAGGATCAGGACCACAAACACGACCACTGCAGTTTGGTACGCAGCTATCTTCCTTACACTGACCGTCAGCATCACACCGTTGACCAGATTTACATGAGCCACAAGACTCGCCACATACAGGATCAGGACCGCAGATGCGATTGCCGCAGTCTGGTACACAAGATTGGTCGGTGCCCGAGCCTTTATCTTCTATGGCATTGATATCATAACCATTATCAAGCGGGGGGGGGGGATCCAGCTAAAACCCAGGCGCGGTGGGCTGAATCATCGCATCCAGTGATTGCAATGGTGACAAGAGTTAATGACAAGGTTGCTAAGTATTTCAAGACATGCATTGACTGCCCCTCTGAAATCATTGGTCTATTCCACGTCAGATGACCATTGGTAGCACATGTTTAAAGTGAATGCTAGTTTAATCAAACCCTACACCGAACAAGAACCACGAGCGTCGGCACACTTTTTAGTAGTTGTAGCTTTAGGTTCATGGATCCAAAGCCCTTAATAAGCCTAGAGCTTGTGAATGCAGAGATACACCACCAAACGGGTAACAAGAAGCGAAATGTAGACCCTGTCCCTGCCCCCACCCCACGCCTGAATCAAAACCCGCCTTTGACTCGATAACTATCATCGGTGGGTTTCTGGATCTTGGATGATGCTGTCTCGTTGTGCATGGTTGCAAATCTGTGTTGGGCATCTGTTGGTGCTGTGTTGTCGTCATGGCTTTTGTGATGCTATGCCTGAGGATATTGAGAACATTGATGAGCTTGAATTTAACTTCATGGATGGTGAAATTGATGAGGAAACCAGGGACTACCTGATTGAGCAGCTTGATGTTTATGGGCCACCTCAAGCTGGTAAGCGGATTGGTGCTTTGGCTCTTAGTTCGCTTTGGAAAATTGGTAGTGGCGAGGCTTCAACCTGGCTTACAGGCAGATTCAATGCGCCCAAACGCATCACTGTCGGTTTTACAATTGCTGCTAGGCCTAAATATGGGCTTGCTCAGTCAGCTGGCTTTGGACAGCCCATCTTGCTTCCTGGTCGCAAGATCAGGTTTGACCCTGTCGAGGCCTATGTAACTCAAGTTGATGACAGGCTTTCATGGATTGTTGGCTCCTATAGAATCGGATTTGGCCAGCGATTGACCTTTGATACGACTGGGTATAGATGGCCAGATGGATTTGTCCCTGGAACCCGTGTGTCGGGTTCGATCATTTCGGGCTCGATGTCATACACAAAAACTCAGCTTGGTGCCGCAGTCAGGTACAAAAGGCAATGGGATGCCACGGCCTTCGTCTCGTATAACCTTGATAATATTCACGTTAATCACTTTGATTATGATCGATGTCCTGCTTCAAAGCCGCAGTGCAAGGCGTCGCAAAAGATGCCAAAGGTGCAAAACAAAGAGACGGGCGACGGTTTTTCTTGTGAATCCCCTACTCTGCCATGGGCAGTCCATGAGGCACTTGGGGGCGCAAGCATTGGTTATCACTTCCAAAATCACGTTTTCCTTGGAATCACTGGATATGGTGCTTGGCGTCAATTTAGGGTGCGCGGCGAGCATATACAACACACCCGCTCTTCGAAGTATCCCTGGGATCGCGGCTTCTTTGGGGCTGTGGGACTGAACGGTGCGTTTAGCAAAGGGATCGTCGATGGAGGTTTTGAAATTACTTCCACCGACAGAGGGGCCTTGGCTGGCTTGATTCTGGTTAACATCAAGCCGCTTTCAAAGCTTGAAATCACCCCATCGTTTAGATACTACTCGCCAAACTACGACAACCCTTATTCACGAGGCACGGCAGATCCAGATGAATTCCAAGGCATTAGAGGACGTGACGAGATTGGTGGCCGTCTTGAGCTCGATTGGAAAGCATCGCAATTCATCGCGATTGGCAGTCGATTAGATGTATGGCATCACCGCCATGACAAATGCGATGAAACCGCGCAACCTGACGATCCTGGCTGGTGCCCTAGACCACTTGGCTTCTTTAATGCTGGTCCAATAAAGCCTTCAACGGATTTGGAGCTGATTTTTAAGACCTTGATTAGTTTTAGCCAGCATGAAACAGCCAGACTCAGATTGGTGTATCACGATGAAAACCTTGCGAAATCCGGTCGAAATCTTTCTTACAGCCCACACATTAACTCCCAAGGAGACTGGTCTGGCGGTGCAAAAGTTTACTGGTCTGTAAGATTTGCCACCAAAAGGATCCCCAGAACCAAGCTAGCCCTGTCGTTTCGCCAGATTTTTGAAGATATCTACGCGTTAAAAGACAAGTTTGATCACTCTTGGTCAACAAATCTGAATGTGCGTATTGATGCAAGTCCAGGGCCAAAACTGTGGATTCGCCTTGGATATCGCGATGATTCAACCACCACCTTGCCAATTCGACATACAAATCAAATCTGCGGTAGCTGGGACACAGATGGGCCTTTACCAGAGTGGCTACCTGGTCAATGCAGGGGTGAAACATCCGTTAGTGTCTACCTAAAAGGAAGCCAAAGGCTGCTGACTTGGTCGTCTGGAGACCTGGACCTGCAACTTACTGGCAACTGGATCAGGTCTCCAGACGACCGTTTACTGTTTACAAAGACAACCAACTGTGGGCCGCCTCCATCGAGAAACAGCTTTTCCTTGAGGGCGGCCATTTCAACCAGTTTTTAGGAGGGGTAATTGGCTGGGCCATTAATGCACAAACTGCCTGTGCTAGTCGTGCTAGCGCTGCTCTTTACTTCCTGCGACCACCAGGACTTCCAAGCACCAAAGACCAAAGTATGCAACGTTGCCTTCCAGGAACTGCTGATAACCGAGTTGATGGCAAATCCCGTGGGCGCGGACAACGAAAAAGAATGGTTTGAAATCTACAATGCATCTGGCCACCCCATTAACCTTGATGGCCTTGATTTTATTGCCGCAGGCACTGGCCGGCCAAAAACGCACAGGGTACTGTCAGAGCTGGCCTTCACGATTCAACCAAACCAGTACATTACTGTTGGCAACGCCGTTATGGGCGCCCAGACAGCCGACTACTCATGGCCAGAAATGGTGCTTCCAAATGCAGGTGGCTACATCGAAATTTGGTGTGCAGATGAATTGATAGACGCGGTCAGCTATGGAAACTTGGCTGAACCATCACAAGGACGCTCCTGGCAGCGCTGCGTCCTTGATTTGGAAAAACCTGACCAAAGCCCCACTTGGTGCGACGTTGACGCAAAAACAGATACTTATGATGGCGAAAATCTAGGCACTCCTGGCCAACAAAACAATGCCTGCCCAATGCCTGATCACTGTCTGGATGAGGAAGGCGACCTGCGGCCGATAACACAGGCAAGACTGTGGGACCTGATTATTACAGAGCTTTATCCAGATACACCTGGAGCTGACGATCCAATGGGAGAATGGATAGAAATATATGCCTTTGCAGATTTTGACCTGGCTGGGATGGTGCTTGAGCATCTTAGTAACGACAGAACTAGGCAGTTCAAAATCCCTGACACCAAATGCTTGCCACTGAAAGCTGGCAGATTCTATGTACTATCAGGCAGCGACAACATGTATGAAAACCAAGGAATCAAAGAAGCAGTGCCCGCGTTTTCGCCAAAGGGCCTGACTTTGTACAACAGTTCTGGAACGTTGACTTTTATGAACAAAGATGGCGAGATTGTCGCCCAAGCTGAACATCCAGCCCCAAAATCTGGAATTTCCATAGGGTATGACTGGGATTCGGAAACTTGGTGTAATCAAAGAAGTATCGGTATTTTTGATGGAATTGGAACCCCGGGACAAACAAATGATCGATGCACTGGTGGTGGCCAATGAAACGCAAAATCTTAACCTTGCAAAGCGAGATTTTCGCGTTTAGAAACAAATCGTTGGAAAACAAGATTTGGAAAAATAACACCAGGAAAAACAACCCCACTACGCTAACTAACTACAAGCTCACGCCCCTACTTTTCATTGTATTTAGCCCATTAAGCATCTCCTGCACGAACGATTGTGGCCCTCCAGTCGCCTGGGTTTCCTATGTAATCGATGGAGACACCCTTGAGCTTGAAGACGGTGAACGCGTCAGAATCATTGGAATTAATGCACCTGAACTTGGCAGGCCCTATGAATGTGGAGCCCAAGAAGCCTTGGCCTTGCTAGAAGACTTGAGCCTTCGTAAAACCGTTCATCTTACTTACGAGGCCGACTGCAGAGATCGCTACGGTCGACTGTTGGCGCACGTTTATGCGGACGACCAATCGCTTGGCTTGGCTTTGATTCAAGCCGGCCTAGCCCGCCCGTTATTCATGGGTGACAACCGCGATTTTGAAGCTGAATACAAACTAGCCACACAGATAGCCAAAGCCAAAGGCCTTGGAATCTGGGGTAAACTTTGTGATTGAACTCGCTTTTGGGATAAAAACTATTTCTTGGCCTTTTCCTGAGCCAATCTTAGCGCCATCGCCAAGGCTGTTTCCCCTGCTGGCTGCTTTGATGAAGGCATATAACGTGCTCTAGTCGCCACATCAATGTCATCTTCCTTTACCGCCAACGCCTTCATAGAAAGGCTTATCTTTCTTTGTGCAGGGTCAAAAACAGTAACTGAAACATCAACTTCGTCGCCAAGTTTTAGCAACTCACCAGGCGAACGCAGCCGCTTTTCAGCGCTCATCTCAGATATGTGAAGCAATCCCTCAACCCCAGGGGCCAATTCCAAAAAGGCCCCAAAAGGCATCATCCTGACCACCTTGCCCTTCACAGTCCGGCCAACCGCGAATTCATCAGTCACTGAATTCCAGGGATCTTCCGCCAATTGGCGCAAGCTAGCAGAAACTCTAGGCCTGCCATCACGGGTTTCCACGCGAGTGATCATCACCGAAACGGTCTGTCCAACTGGCAGCAGTTGGGTTGGATCATCACCACGAGTCCAAGAGATCTCGGACCTTGGGATCAAGGCATTTACACCACCACCAAGGTCGACAAAAGCCCCGAAATCTTCATGCTTTATGACGGTGGCACTACGAATCTGGCCATCCTTAAGCTCGGCCATCAGCTGATCGCGCTGAGCAGCTTGTTCTTCCTTCAGCAAGGCAGCACGTGACAACACCACATCCTTGCCCTTGATCTCTAATATCCGGAATTTAAAGGTTTTGCCAATGTATTCCGAAGGCTGTTGACGCACCCCAATATCGATCTGCGAGTGAGGAACAAACCCCCTTGCCCCAGGCAGGTCGACCTCATAACCGCCTTTGTTTTCGCCACTTACCTTCCCTTCAACTGGGATCCCAGCCTTGGCAGCATCCTTTAAAGCCTCCAGGTCCAGCGATCGCCCACGCATCCCACGAGACAGCCGGATTCCCCTTGTGACTTGGGCTACATACACCTCAAGCACATCGCCAATCCTCAAGTCCATCAGCTCATCTTCAGTAAACTCGTCGGTGGGAATCGAACCTTCGCTGCGTTGACCAACGTCCATCAGCAAAGAATCATTACCGATTCCCACGATAGTGGCCTGGATGCGGTCACCAACTGAAAGGTATCTGAATGGGCCCGAAAAACCAGAGTCAAGCAAGGTTGCAAAATCCTCTGTCTCCATGTTCTCTTCAGGGCGGAAGCCCTCTAAATCCTTTTCCATAGATTTGATTTCCTATTCTTGAGGTCTATTTAATGAAACATCCCAAAAGCTTGTGCCGTTTAGATGGCCACGAGTTTTACCTGAAGCGTGAAATTACTTAACAACGGTGACCTTTTCAATCTTTACATCGGTTGTAGGACAATCACGAGCATCACGAGGCAAAGCCGCAATCTTATCAACAACATCCATGCCATTTACAACCTTACCGAACAGGTTGTACTGCTTTGGCAAGCGGCCAGACAAGTTGGCCAAACAGATAAAAAACTGGCTTCCATTAGTGTTTGGCCCGGCATTAGCCATCGCTAAAGCGCCACGCTCATATTCGCCCTTAACTGGCTCATCGTCAAAGCGAAAACCTGGACCACCAGAACCCCACCTAGCCTTTTGGCTTGGGTCCTTGGTCAACGGGTCCCCAACCTGAATCACGAACCCAGGTACGACTCGATGAAACAGGATGCCCTCATAAAATCCTCCTGAGGCTAATTTCGTTATATTTTCCACTGTTTTAGGAGCCTTATCCGAATAAAGCTCCATTTCAATATCCCCCAAGTTCGTTGTAAGGGTCATTTTAACAACACCAGGTTCGACTGCCACTTTTTTCTCCTGTGATTCCACTGGCTTTGCTTCAGAAGGTCCTTTGCTTGTAGCACAGGCTGCCACAGTAAAAAGAACCATAAGCGACATAGCAAATACTCTTCTCATCGTGCTCTCCTCCCACAAAGTCACCAACGTGTGATGGTACCTCGAAATTGACCGTTGGTGAACCCAAAAATACCACACAAATATTCATCAGCGTGCAACACACTCATCCAAAGCAGACTGCTCAAGTAGCGTGTCCAGAAGCTGAAGTTCATTTGTACCAGCCTCAAATCTAAAGCCCAATTGTAACATCCCGGTTTCAAATACCTTTCTAGCTTGCACCATCACTGCGCCATCTGGCTCTGGCCTATTAGCAAGGACCCAACCGTTGGGACCGCCCAAAAACTCAATTCCATCAGCTTCAGCATTGGCAGCTTTCAAAAGTTCCATCAAGGTTTCACTATCTCCAGGCTCAACATGCAGAATCTGTCCATCGCCGATATCAACTTGCATTGGCCCACATGCGGCATCAATGTAAAAGAGCTGCCCCTGACTTCCAACCCAAGCAGGTGGTGAATTTGGCAACTCCTTTCTGGAAATCTTTGCCCAAGTCCCGGGATGTGCGATTGTAACACTGGCGGTCTGGCCACGCTCTAAAGTCAAAGTGGCATGAGCTTGTCGAACTGGAATCAGCTTGGAAAGATCCATATTAAATGACTGTCTAACCCCTGAAATTCCAAGCGCAAAAGCGGCAATCCACAATACAACGACGGCCACCTTACCAATATCGCGCAGCACCTTAGGAATCCTAGTCAACGGCACCAAAATAGCGGTCAGCAGAATACCAGCCACAAACCCGCCGCCATGAGCCGACAAGCTAACCATTGGAATAGCCAGGCCTAGGAATAAATTCGCAAGAAAAGTAAAGGTAAACGCACTCATGTTCCGGCGCACCCAGCGCACAGGCATCCTGCGCCTGCTTGCAAACACCATCACAGCACCAGCGCCAAAAATCCCGCTTATCGCTCCAGACGCTCCAACCATAACTGCAGGCTGGCCCAATGCAACCGCCGTTACAGAACCCACCACCCCAGAAAACAGATAAACAGCCAAAAACCGCCAAGGCCCCATCAGTCGCTCTGCCAGATTTCCCACCTGGATTAAAAACAGGGCGTTGACCAAGAAGTGAACTGGACCAGCATGCAAAAACATTGATGTAAACAGGCGCCACCACTCACCTGCGTTGACCACACGGTCTGCCAGACAGCCACCACAACGTAATAGATAGGAAGGGTCAATTGAGCTGCCAGTTGCCATGACGGCAAGCAAAATCACGCCAGAAATAAAGGCTAAGCTCGCTGAAGCCGGAGTTGGAGCCCTGAAACTGGTCAAAAACGAAGGCAGGTCCTTTTGAACCGCCAGCTCAGCCTGCAGCCTTTCAATGTCCTCTTCGTCGTAAGTCCTGCCCTTGGCATCCGAAAACTGTGCCAGCTCAGCCTTGGTAAACAAAGGGCGCAAGGCAGAACGTCGTCCCAAAAACCCAGACGGGTCACCCCCCAGATAAGCAAGGCAAAAAACGCTGGCTCGCCCGATGTAAGCATCCGGAAGCTCACCAGATTCACCAATCGATCTGGTATGAGCCACCTTGCCATCTGCAGCAAGATGCATGTGCTCCACAATCTGGACTGGACCAATTCCATAGGGAGCCTCTCTTTTAGTCTTTGCATAAGCCTCGACTATTAAAGACAAAGCCCCGAAAGAAAGCCCCGTTACAGCCGTCGAATCCTTGGCAGCCACGCCCTCAAATCTATCTAAAAGGCCACCCCAGTCTTCCTTTGCAGCGTGCAACCAAAAAATCCCTTCAACAGCCGTTGAGGCACCCCTATCTCCCAACAACGGTTCAGCCTTGGCCAAACGTTCTATTCCCTCGGAAATACTGAGCCTACCTCGCTGAACCAGATAAACGGTATATGTAACGTGAAAGTGTAGTCGCCGAACGGCACCTGGTCGTAGTATTACAGCCCCAGTTTCAAGCCAAAGTGACAAGCGCGTTTGCCCCCTTACTCTGGCTAACTGTGACGCCATCGACAGATAGGGCGGAATGATGCCAACCACAAGCGCAACAATGACGGCAAGAACTCCTGTGATTGGCTCGCCTGTGTACCATGAGTGACCAGCTAGCCCCATGATGACAAGGGCCAAAACTATCAGGGGCCTATCACCTGGAAGGCCACCCCTTAGCATTCGAAGGGCAGACATCAACGAAATTAGGGTAATGACCCCTAAAATATTTTCCATTCCATCTCCACTCAGGTACGCTGTAGCGCCCGAAGGCTAAAAATAAGGCCATTCAAAAATAAAGAAAGGTCGATTATTGATTTAGTGTTGTTTTACAGCTTGAACTAAGCATGCTAAATGCAAAACCAGCGAAGTTCCAGGAGGAATGAATGACAGCTCGAAACATGACAGACCAGGATTTTTTGGAAGGTGCCCGCAAGTCCCCAAAACGAATTGTGGTGCCATCAGCAGCCAATCAGGAAGCCTTAGAAGCAATATCAATGGCTTTTACAAATGGAGCGCTGAAGAAGGCCACGTTGATTGGAGATCCAACTGCAATTGCTGCAAAAGCCAAGGCAATCAATCTGGACATCAACAAGTGTGAAATAATCGAGTGTTACGACGATGATGACGCTGCCACCTTGGCTGTTTCTCATGTGGTTGGCGGCCATGGGGATTTTCTGCTTAAAGGACAACTGGACACCAAAAAGTACCTTAAAGCAGTGCTAAACAAATCAGCCGGCATAGTTGAAGCAGGCCGCATTCTTTCACATGTGACTGTGACTTCGATCCCAACTTATCCAAAACCTTTGCTGTTTACAGATGTTGCAATCAACATAGCCCCAGATGTTGAAACCAAGATTCAAATAGTCAAAAACGCCATTGAAGTCGCAACAAAGCTTGGAATCGAGCGACCAAAGGTTGCCTTGGTCGCGGCTGTAGAAAAGGTAAACCCTAAAATTGTAAGCACCACTGACGCCGCGGCAGTGGTTGAGGCCGCAAAACAAGGGGCATTCCCACAAGCTGCAGTTGAAGGCCCCTATGATCTCTACATTGCGACCTCTAAAGAGGCCGCAGAAATCAAGGGTGTGCAGGGAGAAGTTTGCGGGGACGCCGATATCCTAGTTTTCCCTGCACTAGACGCAGGCAACGTCTTTTACAAAACAATTCAACGCTTTGTCCCAGGTTGCTGGAATGCTGGCGTAGTTGCTGGAGCTAAAATTCCGGTGCTACTGCCTAGCCGCGCTGACGACGCAAAAAGCAAGTTGATGAGCATTCTAGTGGCAGCCTGGATTGCCTCTAATTCATAGCCCTAGCCTCTAGCTGACAACAACGCGCCCCAGATCTTTAAATAAAATCACTGACTTGACACATGACCAGCTTCTGATTACGACAAGCTGCCTTCTATTATCTGGCGCCTTGCCGCCGCGGCTATGGGCTCCCTGACAGCACCTGGCCTTGCCAGCCAGCGCCACTCGTTAGGGCCTAGGCGTGGTACAAGTCTTACTGCCAGTTCAACCGGTGTGGAAGGATTTCTGACCAGATTAAATACGAGCTGCCTTGAAGCCAACCAAGTGCGATTTTGGGCTATAAATTCAATAGCTTCCTTTGAAAGCCCAGGATAAGCCGAGTATTCTGTAATCTCGTCCAGCCCCACATCTGGATTTCCAACTACCAAACGATGCAGGTTTTTATTGGGGTCACGAATCAAAAGCTGGCGGACAGTCCTCTTGCCGTACCTGGCAAGTTTTTGCTTTTCGGGAAGCGACAAGTTCTTAATCCTGGCATAAACATCAGATGATTCAGTTTCCTTACCAGTCACTTCTGCGTCATCCGAGGGACTTGGCTCCACCTGCTCAGATGAAACTTCTTGTTTAACAACTTCTGAATGTACAGGCTCTTTTACAGCTGTGTCCTGTTTAGTTGCAACCTTAGCAGGAAACGGCTTTCCTACCATCCCAAAATCCAAAGAAGGGTCTATCAGTGTGTCCACTAACTCAACCAAGCGGCCCTCGCCACTTGCAGACAGGTTGGGAGTACGGCCAGTCTGCTTAGTTGGCAAAACTGGCCGCTCAGCTTGCGCAACCGCCACACCCAAAACTTCTGCAGCCGACAAAATGGGTAGCGGAGCCGCTTCTTCAATGGCAGGCGCCACCGATTGTTTTGTGGGCTCAGCTACCACCTCGATATCGATATCTGGCGGAAGTGGATCAGCAATTACAGCTTCAACCTCAGTGACTCCAATGACTTGGACTTCAGGGATATCCTCCAATGCAGTAAGCGGAGAACTAGCGGTTCGATCCGGCTCAACGGTACCAACCAGCTCAGCCTCAATACCGCCAGTCATCCTTCTACCAGTGGCCTGAACCGTTGCAGGCTTCTCGTGGTAGGTCTGATGCTGGGGTTCAGTGTGAAAATAGGGAACATCAGCCCTAACCGAGGGAGCTGGCTCCTGGATCATGCGCAGCACACCCTCGATATCTGGCATTGTATCTAACTGAACCAAAAACGAATCTGCAGACAGCTCCTGAATAACCTTTCCTGGAGAAGCAACCTTGGCATCGCCTGGAAGTTTCAGGATAACGGTGACCTTTACCAGCAGTCCTGGGCTGGGATGCCCAAACACTGGGCAAACTGCCAAGTTGAGGTAGTCCCGCCGCACCTCATAAAGTCTTGACATATCAGACAAATCAACTTCTATCTGAATCGGACTAGCCATCAGTTCCCGCCGGTATAGTGGAGCAACCAGTTACTCACCTAGTTAAGGGTACGGCCAAGTTGTTGATATGGCAAGTAGTTTCACGAATTATAGTGGCCAATTCAGTCACTGTCGTCTGATTTCATTTCTGGAAACTCAGCCCAATTCGGCTGAAACGGTGTCAACAATTTAATCACGTGCGCAAGCTGGTCTGGAAAGTCGTTGCGAGCTTGGTCGTCAGGCAGATTTTCCTTTACAGTATCAAGCCATTTTTTATACTCGTGTACAAAAAATACGTGTCCAGGAAACGGTGAGCGCCACTTGTCATTTTGCCTGGCCATGGGAAAGCCATACTCGGTTCCACCCCATTTGAAAAAGACTTTGGCCGTCCCGTTTTGAACGTTAACCGCTACAGCAAGGGGCTCAACTTCGGTAGTGTTGAACTTTGCAAGCTTGGCAAGAGTACACATCCAAAGGGCGCCACGATCATTTAGAGGGATATCTTTCAGTTTTGGGTCCAGCATTGATGGGTCCAAGATCTTGGTTAACGCCTCAAATGCACCGTTTGCCTTCTGGGTGTGATACTCACGAAAGGCAATAAGATCACAGGTTTCGTGAGATTTTAACATTTGCTCAAAATCCGCCAACAAGGCCTGTTTAGCCTTTTCTTCTTCTTCCGGAGTTATTTCTCTGCCAGGCAGTTTGCATCCCAACACAAAAACCATGAACACCAAGGCAAGGCCAGTAACACGCTTAAACATAAAATCTCCTCAAAGAGGGCATGTGGATTGTAGCACCAAAGAGCAAGCCCCGTCCCTGTCCCCGTCCCTGCCAAACAACACACTGCAATGTTTCGCAATTCAGTCTACACTTCCGTGGGCCACATGGAATCTTGTATGAGCCTGGAAAAACTGACTCGCAATCAAAAAATCGCCGTTGCATTGGTCCTTTTCGCAGCAGCTGCCCTACGCGTTATCTATGTGATTCAATACCTTACAGTCACACCATTTGCCCATGCAGTTATCAGCGACTCCGCTTACTACGACGCATGGGCCATGCGAGTGTTGGCTGGCCAAGGATACGGTCCGTCGCCATATTACATGGCCCCACTTTATCCTTATCTCTTGGCAGGCATTTACTGGGCTTTCGGGCATAGCCTACCAGCCGTGGCCTGGATTCAATCCGCTTTGGGCCTGCTTAACCTCACAATGATTTATGCGCTTGGCAGGCGCATCAATGGGCACCCAACTGGCTTACTAGCGATGATCTTGGCCACGCTTTACGCACCTCTGATGTTCTTGGAGCCAAAGCCATTAACCGAAACTGTTACTATCACCCTGTCACTTGCCTCACTGTTGGCGCTGTACCACGCAATAAACAAACCTAAATTCCTGACTTATATCGTTGCAGGAATCCTTTTGGGTCTATCGTGTCTGGCTCGCCCAAACATGCTTTTAAGCACAACTCTTATCCTTGGATTTTTGATTGTTAGACACATTATCAGCTCAATCAAGCACAAAAAAGAACATACCTGCTCTAACAACAAGGCCGCCCATCTGGCTGCCCTTGCCGTCACAATTGCTGCCGTCATAGCCCCTGTAACCATTCGAAATGTCACAGTTGGTAATGACAAGGCGCTAATTACTACAAACGCAGGCATAGTATTTGCCCAGGCAAACCACCAGTTCGCCGATGGAATAGCCACAGTACTGCCTGGATTTACAACCAAAATCGAGGACCAGCAGGAACAAGAACTTGCTTTGGCTTCAAGGGCCCTTGGACATCCGGCAAAACCATCGGAATCGTCCAAATACTGGATGAAACAAGGCTGGTCCTGGATCCTCTCAAATCCATTGGATTATCTGAATCTGCTTGGACGGAAAATCCTTTGGTCCCTACACCCACGTGAAGCCAGAGACGTCCACACACTGGATTTCGAGGCCCAGGCAATCCCCCTGCTGTATGCCTTGCCAATTCCCTTCCCATTACTGTTTGGTTTCGGACTGTTTGGACTGATAGCGATTAAGCGCAAGACAATAACCTGGATTTCAGCAATTTACGTTTTTTCAATAATGGCCGGACTAGTTATCTTTGCAGTCAGCTTCAGATATCGTGCGCCTGCAGCACCAGTCTTGGCGATTTTTGCAGCTGCTGGAATCAATGAAACCTTCAAACGAATCTTGGCGTTGGATTTTAAGGGATTAATCCTGCCCTTGGCATGCGTTCTCCCAGTGTCAATGGTGTCTTTTGTAAAATATCCCATTGAGGCAATCACCGCCGAGGCGCCTGCTAACTGGGGTGCTGGATATCTGACAGCAGGCCAAGTTGACAAATCCATGGCCTACAGCTTAAGGGCCTTGGAATTAAACCCAAACCTTGCAACAGCACACTATAACCTTGGCCTTGCCTTTTACCGAAAAAACGACTTGGAGCAGGCCATTTTTGCCTTTAGCAACGTCACCAGAATTCACCCACACAACGCCCAAGCCCGTCACAACCTTGCAACAATGCTTGATGAGGCTGGCCAAACCGAGCTTGCAATTCAGGAGTATCGTCAGGCTCTAGCTTTAAAGCCTGACATGCCAAAAACCAACTATAACCTAGCGTTAGCCCTGTACACCATTGGTAAGTACGACGAATCGTATGAAGCCCTCAAACGGGCGAGTGAACAAGGCGTAGACATAGACCCCAGATTTGAACAGGCATTAATCAAAAAACTGCCGTCGGATAAGGAATAATTGGCCAACCTCTAGTCCACCAGACAATTCCAGGATATGATTGGTCAAACTTTCTGGAAGGTGCCAGTATGATGAACATTGCGCTCTTTGGCCCACCTGGAGCTGGTAAAGGAACCCAGGCAAGGCGCCTCGTCGAACGGTATGACCTTTTTTACATTTCCTCAGGTGATTTGCTGCGTGAAGAAATCAAAGAGGGGACTGACATTGGCCTAGCCGCCAAGGGAATCATCGAAAAGGGAGGTCTGGTTTCCGACGAACTTATCGTCAAACTACTGGAAAAGACAATCAGGAAAATTCGCAAACAAACTAGAGCTCGCGGATTTTTGTTTGACGGTTTTCCAAGGACCTTTGTGCAGGCCTACATCCTTGAAGGATTGCTGCTTAAAATGCACACCTCTTTGATGAACCTGTTTAGCATCGAGGTCCCGGCTGACGTCTGTGTCGAGCGACTCTTGGGTCGCGCCTCTATCGAAGGGCGCGCAGATGACCGCCGTGAAGTCATTGATTTCCGCTTAAAGGAATACAAAGAAAAGACTGAACCAGTCCTGGATTTTTACCAAGAAAAGGGCATCATGATTCCAATTGACGGAATGAAAAGTCCTGATGAAGTCTTTGAGCAGATCTGCAAAGAAGTCGACAATTCTTTAAGACAGGTCCACTTGAATGTTGTCGTCCTTGGGGCGCCAGGGTCAGGCCGAAGTACACAGGCTAAGGTACTAGCTGAAGAGTACAACCTTCACTATGTAAACACCACTGATTTACTGGCAGAAGCAGCCAGCCGCAACACACCACAAGCCAAGCAGATCGGAAAAATGATGGAACAAGGCATCTTGATTCCAGATGAAATAGTTATTAGGGAAGTTGAGGGCTACATCAAGACACATCCTGACAAAAACGGAATGATCTTCAAGGGTTTTCCACGAACATTGGTACAGGCTTACATCTTGGATGGCCTTTTGCGCAAAATCGGCCAAAGGGTGTCCTGCGTATTAAACATTCAGGTGCCCACCTTGGAACTATTCAAGCGCCTATCAAGCCGAGGCCAATCTGAAAAAGGCCAGCGGTATGATCAGTCTACCGAAACGATAGTACGGCGTATTGAAGACCATGACCGTTACGCCTGTGAAATAGCTCACTACTACGAAAAGTCCAGAGGCTTACAGGTCATCGATGGCAACGGAACCCGCGAAGAGGTCTATGAACGAATGGCCGCTCAGGTTGAAGAGGCATTTAGGCAGGCCAGGTAGGGGTAATCAGGGACGGGGACAGGGACGGGGACAGGGACAGGCGGCAGGGGGCAGGGACGGGGGTGAAGGTGGCGCTAACGTGGCTTACTCAGCATCGCCGCTTCTGCAGCTGGGCTGCATATCAGCGGTTGTAACTGGATTACAGTTTGCTGGGGCCTTGTCAGGCAGGGTTACTGCGTAGGCATCTCCTGGATCTACTGGGAAGTCTGTACTAATGACATGTGCGCCGCTACGTAACGCGATTTCTAAGCGCCTAGCTGCTGTTTCAGCGTCTTGCACCGGACCTCCAACGTGAGTCCGCACCAAATAGCCAGCTTGGACGGCCGCAATAATCTCAGCCTCGTCACGTTCGGGATTACCGTACTCCAAGATGGCGCTCCAAGGCTCGTCCTTACCACCTCTCGCAAACATCACCCGCCCTTCTAAGTTTGGATGTTCTTCAAGATACGTAGTTCTGTTTTCTTTGTTGTCCAACATCAAAAACATCACCTTACCACGCGCCTCGGCCAGAGTCGGCCACCCATCCGCCTCCAAGGCTTCCCTCAACGTCGCATGAGAACCGCGCACATCGTCAGGAGTGATTATCCGGTCATCACCCAAAACGGCCCTAATTGCAGCATCAACTTTATCAATTCCATTGTCGGACAGGTCCTTCCCAAGTATTTCCTTGGGCTCAATCAAGATCATCAGAGGCACGTGCCAAGGATGGGAATCGGACCAATCCTTTACCAGTCCCAAGCAAATGTCTAAGGACTCGCAAGTAGTTTGATCATCGAACAATGGGATGTGGTGAACACTAAACCCACCTTCAGCCCTAAAATAAATATCCAGTTCAATAGAACGAACCATCTGAAACTGCAATTGTTCGTCAAGTGGCGCATGGGTGTATTTCCATTGGGGAAGAGCGCCTTCACCAGGGTCAATATGATAAGAATTATGGGTCCCAAGCAACTGAATATGATTTATACGCAGCTCGTCGTCTCGCGAGTGCCAAGGTACCGCGTTCAAAGCATCCACAGTCGTAAACACATCCCCAATGTCACAAAAGTCAACAGCCAAAAAATTTACCTGGCGACCACTAGCGTTGCGACACCCTAGCGTACGTTCTGACAGAAAGGGATTGAAGTTAACCTGTTGCGCTAGGTCAGGGGATCCAATTGGCGCCGACAAAAAATGATTAAGGATAAACAAGGGGTTATCCTCATCACCCTTATGGCGATCACATTTCATGTCCTCTTTTCGCTTTGCAGCAAAGTGGTTTTCCCACGCATGGTCGCTCTGCGCCATGAACCAGGGGGCATCACCACCCTGGAGGTCAAGGGTAAACACCACCAAACGGCGTCCGTCATCGATCATACTGCCCAAGGTAGGCCATGCCTCGCCTGGAACTTGAGCATGTAAAAACGGTCCCAATCCGGCCTCTTCAAACGTCTTTATGACTTCATTACCAGGTACAAGGTTTTCAAGGATTAGCGTTACCACCTCACGAGGATTAGCCAACAGCCAATCGCGCAGTTCGACTAGGGCATCAGACAGACGTTTACTGCCAAAAGCGCATGAACCATGACACAACCAGGGGCTTTCAGGTTCTTTTCTTTCGTTATCCCACACATACAGGTCAATCATCATCGCTCGAACACCAGCATTCAGCTGATTGAGCATGTTCCAGCCTTGATTGGGGCCAGCCCATCCATCTTCTTCGTTAGACATGGCATTATGTGTGGTCACAAAAACTGTAAAATCAAAAGGCCGTGAGCACAGGTCCTCGGATCCATTACACCTGCGGTCCGGTGGCAAAACAGTATCCATCAATGCATCAGCTACATCATCCCCTGAAACATCAGCGTCGGCGGCATCCAAGCTGTCAGCCACATCACCCCCTGAAACATCAGCGTCGGCGGCATCCAAGCTGTCGATCTGGTCCAGCCCCCAAGTGTCACCTTCATCTAGGTCAGTGTCTGCCAACACATCTGTATCGGATTCCCTGTCAATGATGTCTTCAGTGGCCCCATTACTACCACAAGCAACCAGCATCATGAGCAAAGCCACTAAAACAAGAGGTATTTGTGGTGATTGTTTTTTCAAGATATCCCCCGTTGCAAGGCCAGACATTGCCAATCGAAGGTCAGGCAACATCAATCCACCATCTTTATACACATTCAGCACGGGTGTCAATCAGTATTAGTCGTTAAAATTCCAAATGTTAATTGGCAAAAGTGGGGGCAAATGAGTATTTGAAGTTTCCTCCTAAGTCCCCCCTGACCACTTTGTCAAAAACGCGCACCTCTTCAACTAGGTCCACCTTTTTGGCCATTAGCCTCATGGCTTTTGCAAATATCAGCAGTTTTTAAGTGCCTGAAAGAAATCTGGATGGGCTATACTCCAGAAAAGGTGTCCTACACCATATTGCAACTTTTCAGGAGTCCAGAATGCACAAAGACATAACTAAGCGTTTTCCTGAGCATATCCTTGCCCAATTTCCACCTGCGCCTCGTGGTCCTTGGGCCGACGTACCCGATAAGGACTGGGAAAACTGGCATTGGCACCTGCAGCGACGTATCAAAGACGTCGAGGGTATGGAGCAGGTAATTAACCTAAGCGATGATGAGCTTAACGCGGCGGAAGCTACGAAGAATCTTTTCGATATAGGAATTCCCCCCTACTATGCCGCATTGATGGACCGCAATGACCCAAGCTGCCCCATTCGACTACAGGCGACCCCCAGAATGGCGGAACTGACGCCAGAAGAATGGGAAATGGAAGACCCCTTGGCGGAAGAACGTGACATGCCTGTCCAAGGCGTCACTCATCGCTACCCAGACCGGGTGCTGTTTTACATAACTCAAAACTGTGCAATGTTTTGCCGCCACTGCACCAGAAAGCGCAAAGTTGCTGATCCTTCAACTGCTGCAAATGACGAACAAATTGATGCCGGTATTGAGTACATCGCCAGCAATCCAAAGATACGTGACATCGTTGTGTCCGGCGGTGATCCTATGACCTGGAGCGACAACAAACTTGAAAAGCTGTTGTCACGCCTAAGAGCCATCCCACACGTCGAAATTTTACGAGTCGGAACCAGGACCCCTGTTACCCTACCACTGCGCATCACGGAAGATGTGGCGAAAATGCTGGCACAGTTTCACCCCATCTATGTAAACACTCATTTTAACCATCCAAAGGAGTGCACCAGAGAGGCGTTCATAGCCTGCCAGCGCCTAGCCGACCATGGAATTCCGATTGGAAACCAGATGGTATTACTAAAAGGTGTCAATGACGACCCAGCAACAGTCATGCGCCTGAACCACCTACTGTTGATGATGCGGGTAAAGCCGTACTACATCTTCCAATGCGACTTAAACCAGGGCAATGCCCACCTACGCACAACCGTAGATAAAGGCCTGGAAATTATGGAAAAACTACGAGGCTGGACCAGCGGTCTGGCAATTCCCTACTACGTCATCGACGCCCCAGGTGGCGGAGGCAAAGTCCCAATGCTACCCAACTACGTGGTATCCAGAGAACCAGGCAAAACCACGATCAGAAACTTCAAAGGCACCATCCACGTCTACCCAGAACCCCACGAATAACCCCTGCCCCTGCCCCGCCCTTGTCCCTGGCTCTGGCCTGCCTTTGTCACTGGCGCGGGCCCCGAAAAATCGCTAAACTTTCGAACCTTGCCGTTGATACAAAGATAGGAGTACTCCAATGCTAAAACTACAAAGACACGGCCTTTGGGTCGCCATCGTAGCAACAGTGACCATATTTGCGTGCTGGTCCGCGTCTGACTCCACGGACGACAGTAACCAAGGCGAGCTAGACGCCTTCCTCGACACAGATCAAGATTCCAAAGACTATGAGAACTACGAAGCCTTAGACAACGCAAGCGATGACACAAACGTTGAAACAGACGTTGACACAGACGCACCAAACGCCGACACAACCCAGGATCCTAAGCCCGATACAGGGGCCACAGACGACCCCACAGATTATGAAGATCCAGACATCGAACCTTACCCATGTGATAGCACCGTCATGACACAAAACATTGAGGCTATCGCCACGGTGATACAGCAGGCCAAGACCATCTATCAGGAAACATACAAGCCTAACCCTCCCTACCTGAGGGAAAAGGCAGTAACTGACGTGATTGCTTACCTACAGTCGCACGATAGTGTTTCTCAGGTAGAAGCCTCTAGTGATGGCTCGGCCATCTATTTCACCTGGGAACCAGGAATTCGTTGCAGTATTTACATCAAAACTATGCTTGATGATGATGCAGTGGAACCTCCATGGGCATCCCCACCTACCCAATTTCCAACAAGAGCCCCAGGAGGAAACGGCAAAGCAGCTATCTACTCGACGTTGGCTGACGTCCCCGGTTTTCAAAATTCGCACCGAGGTATCGCACAATTGCTTTCAACCGCTGGATTCCAAGTTGAACCCTTGTTTGAAGGACCTGCCGTAACCTTGGACGCCATCGGCCGGATGTCCGAGTTTGACGTCATTTACATTCGAGTTCATGGCAACTTTGACCGATTTGGCTTCAATTTCATGACGGGCGAGTCTCCGTCTGGCGACATTTGTAAATACGGTAGTCTACTTGTTTATAACTACATTGGACTTGGGGCAACACTCGACAACGATGGTCTGTATTTCACAGTCTACCCACGATTTTTCAGGAACTCCCGATTTACACCCAAATTTAACTTTCGTGAAAACAGCTTAGCGTATTTCTCGGCTTCCGATGGACTCCTAAGTACTTGCCTGGCAAGTCAAATGCGTAAGCGAGGACTTGGTGCCTTCGTTGGCTGGTCGGGATGGCTTGCGTGTGCAGACGAAGACGCTCACACGAACATTGCCCTCTTCGAGCGGCTTTTACAGGGGGCCTCGCTAGGTGTTGCCATAGCGGAACTAGGGGAAGAAAACGAACGCTTTGGCCAGACTTTAGGTTGGGAGGACTTCGATCAGGCCGGAGCTCTTTTGGGATACTACCCAGGACTTGAGGGGGGACAGGTACGAATCACCAGTACCGGATGTGACAAGGACTCAGATTGCCCACAGGATCCTGAGCCCCTCGTCTGCATAAACCATCAGTGCATTGAACGCCCCATTCCTGAGTGCGCTGGTCGTGTTTGCGGACCCGATCCGGTTTGCGGTGAGTCCTGTGGAAGCTGCGCTAACAATATGGTTTGCGACCTTGATGGTAAATGCTCAGCCCCATCACAGAATTGTTCCAACGGCTGGTGTTTGATCCCAGCAGGGTCCTTCAAAATGGGCTCCTCAGACAATGAACCAGACCGCTTCGATAATGAAGGGCCAGTTCGTTTTGTCACGATCACACGTCCTTTCTACATGAAACAGACCGAGGTAACACAGGGAGAGTGGCAGGCCGTTATGACCGACAATCCATCTCACAACAGCACCTGTGGCAATAACTGTCCCGTCGAGCAAGTTAGTTGGTTTGAGGCAGTCAATTATGCCAATACCCTTTCTCGGAAGGAATTTCTTGAAACCTGTTACGAGATAATTTTTGATGGTCCCGACGTCAATAGAGCCAAAGTCACTTTTAAAGGTCTCGACTGCAAAGGTTATCGTTTACCCACTGAAGCTGAATGGGAATATGCCGCTCGCGCTGGCGCTACAGGCCCTCAATATGGCAACATCGTCAACATAGCTTGGTATAGCGGCAACAGCTCAGATAAAAGCCATCCAGTAAAACAAAAAACCGCTAACGCCTGGGGATTAAATGATGTGCTTGGCAATGTTGAGGAATGGGTGTACGACAGCTTTAAAAGCGATTACTACAGCTCCCGACCATTCCGTTGCACAGATCCTATAGGTCCACCATCATACATCTCCTATAAGGTCGTACGTGGCGGTGCCTATAACAGTGCCACCACGCAAACACGCTTGGCCTATCGCAACTGGTTCCCTGGTGACACCCAGAACAAGCAGCATCTTGGCTTTCGCCTTGTAAGAACCCAATAGTCACCGTCAAAATTCTAAAAAAGGCCGTCGCAGAGCAGACCGCAGATTAATCGAGGGAAAAGGTCCTTCACCGCCCCTGCCCCTGTCCCCTGATCCTGCCAACTAGCATGTTTTGACTCCTGATTGTTTGTTCTTTTTGGCGTTTTATCTCTTCGTTACAGTTGTAAAACATGTCCGTGGGCATCCTTCCGGGCCCAAAATCTCCCGTAGCCACCCCGACTGTCTCTTGGTGACATCGTCCGGGCGAAATATACGATTGCTAACGTGCACGGCCATCCTTTTGGCCCGGACGGGCCGCTGCGCGGCCTTCATGTCAACCAAAAGACGTCGGGTCCCGGCAACTCCCGATAGCGCCCTCCAGGATTGCCCCCGGACCATGTTGCAGGGTGCCCTCTCGACCTCTTTTTAGCTCCAAATCCTGCTAAACAGCACAGTCGTCTTTCTGCCCCTGCCCCCACAGTCGCTTTAAAGCCGCCCTGTGGCAACCAGCATCTCGTTTTGGAAGAAACCTTGTTGACTACTTACCTTTCTGAATGTAAACTATGCCGCTCTTTGACCAGGGACTTTCTGGTCTTTACGTTTCGGGAACTGAGGTATTTGTGATGTCCATTGCAATTCTTGGCAAAAAGATCGGAATGACCCAGATTTTTGACGGTGATGGGAATCGAGTTCCCGTTACAGTGCTTGAGGCTGGCCCTTGCCCGGTACTGAAAGTTAAGACCGCTGAAGGCCGTGATGGCTACGATGCAGTCGTACTTGGCTTCGGTAAGGGACGTGAAAAATCCATGACCAAGCCTGAGCTGGGCGTGTTTGCAAAGCTGAATATCGAGCCAACCGCTTTGGTGCGTGAAATCCGCGTGAACCAGGATGAAGCCCTCCTTTATCCAGAGGGCGGTTCTGTGGATGCATCCCTGTTCAACGCTGGCGAACTGGTCGACGTGATTGGCACTTCCCGTGGTCGCGGCTATCAGGGCGTCATGAAGCGCCACAACTTTGCAGGAACCCCTCGCTCCCACGGTACCCATGAATCGTTCCGCCACGGAGGCTCCATCGGTATGGCAACATATCCAGGACGCGTCCTCCCTGGCACGAAGATGGCTGGCCAGATGGGCAATGTTCGAAAAACCATTCTGAATCAAAGGGTTGTCGCTGTATTCCCAGATCACAACCTGATCTTTATCGAAGGTGGCGTTCCTGGCGCCATGAACAGCGTGGTTGTAATCCGCAAGGCAACCAAGGTTCCAAAGAAGCGCCAAGGCTAGCATCCTAGGCAATTATTTGTGTCTCATATTCCAGCATCAAGTGCACGCCGGGTCTGCTGCAGATACTGTTTTTAGCTGTATAAAAACCACCTTCAATAGGGTAAAGTTCCGTACCTTTGTTGTCATGACCGTTAAGGATTATACCGCATGACTGCTAGAGCACCACTAACTATCGAACAAGTAAAGACAAAACTGGCTAATTTTGCACCAAAGTCGCTTCCAAAACCTGAAAACTTCCATTATGCGGCCGTTTTGATTTTGCTGGCTGCTCGCCCTGACGGGCTGCACGTTTTGTTATGCGAACGAGCTTCTGACGACCCAAGAGATGTACACCGAGGTCAAGTCAGCCTTCCAGGGGGACGCCAAGATCCTGAAGACTCAGACATTCTGGCAACTGCTCTACGCGAGGCTAACGAAGAAGTTGGCCTTGATAGAAGCCGGGTTGAAATTCTGGGGCAACTTGGGGATTTTTTAACGATATCAAACTACCATGTGACCCCTTTCGTTGCTGTGATTGATAGTTTTGATGGCCTCAAACCTACTAGCAGTGAAATCGCACAGACATTTTCATTTCCGCTGGAAAAGATGCGCGATCCCACAAAAGTCATTCGCATCGCCTGGGATAGCCTGCTTGGTGATGGAACAAGCACGAAACGCAAGCCAACCGAAATCTTGTTTGTAGTACATGACCGCCATTTAGTTTGGGGAGCTACAGCAAGAATCCTTAATAATCTTGTGGAGTTATTTACATGACGATTAAAAACACCAATTTTACCAAGGCCGAAATCCTGGATACTACCCAAAGCCTAACGGTTTTCAAGGCTGTCGAAGACGCATCTACGATTGTGCTAACCACTCATGAGGGACCAGACGGTGATGGCTTGGGCTCCGAGCTCGGATTGGCACGCGCCCTTCGTCGGTTGGGCAAGAAGGTGACCATAGTTAACCCAGGTGAAACTTTAAAGCGTTTCAAATACATGGACAAACACGATGACTTGAACGTACTAAACGGAAAACACACCGATATTCTGATGTCCGCAGACCTAGCGCTGTTAATTGATACCGCTGAAATTGGACGTACTGGAGCCGTTGGCGACGTGTTGGCCAAGCGTACTGGACCAGTATTAGCAGTAGATCACCACGCTCCCAATGATCGAACGATTGATGGAATCCTTGGCAGCAACTTTCCATCCACAGGCGAGCTGATGTTTCACGTTATCAACCGACTGGAAGTAGATATTACCGCCGATATAGCCGAGCCACTTTACTCGGCTATGCTGTACGACACCGCTCAGTTTAGGTACGTCCGAAATGACCCCGAAGTTTTCCAAGTAGCCTCCCTTTTGGTACAAGCTGGAGCAGATGCTGAAGGAATAGCACGCCATCTTTTTGGCACCATCTCTAAAGACTCCATGCTGATGCAGTCTAGGTTGATGTCGACGGCAAAATTCGAGCTTGGAGGACGACTGGCGTGGAGCCCAGTCACCTCAAACACCCTTGCAGGATTAAAACTAGACCGAGACGAAATCCGCAGCATGGTAGATGTTCTTGGAAACATTGATGGGGTTGAAATATGCGTGTTATTCAAAGATTATGATGGCCCCAAGGTAAAAATTTCGATGCGATCCCGCGGCAAAGCAACCGTTAACGACGTGGCCGAGCAACTTGGCGGTGGCGGCCATCCAAAAGCCGCAGGTGCAGACGTATTGATGCCCCTTGATGAAGCAATCGCCAAGACCCTACCACTGCTACGAGCAAAGCTCAGCCCTAGCGACCCAAAATAACCGCTTACTTGATACCTAAATTAAAACAATGACTTGACGTCTGGATTAACCCGCTCAGCCTCTGGAATTTCAAACATCTCATGACGTTTGAAGTTAAACATGGCTGCAACGATATTTGAAGGAAACATCTCAACTGCGTTGTTCATTTCCAAAACACTTGAGTTAAACGTGCGCCTAGCTCCAGACAGCTGATTTTCGAGCTCACTTAATGTCCGTTGCAAATCCATAAAGTTTTCATTGGCTTTTAAATCGGGGTATGCTTCGACTTGGACCATCAGACCGCGAACCCCCTGCATAAGCTCGTTGTCCGCCTTAACCCTCTCATCCATTGGCACTGATGGGTCCATCGCCCTGGCACGCAAACCAGCAATTCTAGTTAATGTTTCCCCCTCGTGAGTCATATATTGTTTTGCGGTTGCTACCATATTGGGGATGAGGTCATACCTTTTTTTCAACATCACGTCGATGGTTGAAAATGCCTCCTTAATTTTATTGCGCTTCCCTACAAGTCCGTTGTAAGTACCCAACACCGCAAAGGCAATTACAACCAGCAAGGCAATTACAACAACAATGATTAAACTGCTTAACGTCATGATGCCTCCAAGATGGCAATCTCGGTCAAGTGTCGTTTCTTGACAATTCTACGTCAAGCAAATTCGGAGCATGGACCTACACAAATGTATCAACTTGATGGCTGCGGATCAGATAAGTGGGCGATACTGGGATTGAACCAGTGACTTCATCCGTGTGAAGGATGCACTCTCCCGCTGAGTTAATCGCCCAAGGCGAAAACATTAGCGACCCCAACGGGATTCGAACCCGTGTCACGGGCGTGAAAGGCCCGTGTCCTTGACCTGGCTAGACGATGGGGTCAATGAGCCCAGTGAGATTCGAACTCACGGCCAACGGCTTAAAAGGCCGCTGCTCTACCGACTGAGCTATGGGCCCAGCCCTTCAAAAGGGAGCAGAGTCTACGCTGATAACCCAATACTGTCAACTCAAACTTGATGAAAAACAAGAACACCGAATCCTAAATCTAAAACCAGCTGTAATAAAAAGTCGATTTTCTCCTGCCGTTAAGGAAATAATGATATCAAAACTCACAACCCAAGCCCTTCTATGCCTCAAAAGGCTCGCTCTAAACAGCATTTCTTCTCAACAAGAAAACTGAAAAAAAGCCTGCCAGCCTTGACATCAACCACCAGTCGAAACGACAATGCCGCAGTGGTTCCCCAGCCCAAACACTCATAACAGTGGCTTGGGTTCCAACTAAGCCTGATTCGGAGTCAGATTCTGATGCTACGAAAATGGGTCTCAAAATTGGCTGGTTTTTCAGCGCGTTATCCTTGGGCTATGCTCGCAGCCAGCCTTGTTATAACAGCCTTTGCAATCTGGGGTTTAAGCGGTCTTCCTTTCTACACATCACGCAAGGCATTATTTCGTGCCGATCAGGAAACGGTCCAAAGGTTGGATCAATTCCTTGAAAACTTCGGGGCTGCGTCTGATTTAATAATTGCCCTCGAAGGAATCCCCCGTCCAGAACTGGAAAAATTTGCCCTTGAATTGGCAGATGCCTTGTCAGGTCAACCAGGAATTAGAAACGCCGACCCTAGGATTGACCTCAAATTTTTCATGGATCATGCATACAACATGGTACCAGCCGAGGATTTGGCCACTGCAAAAAAGTACATTCCAGAACTATTGCAGCTCCCCGAAAATCCGCCAGACTCTGTTGAAGACGCGCTCGATACCGCCATCGAATGGTTTGAGGACCCACCTTCTCTGTCTTTGGGAGGCCAAGACATTGCCAGTGCTAAAGCGGCAATCGATGGCATCTACTTTTTCTTGCACGAATGGCAGCGTTGGCTTGAAGCTCCTGAGCCGCCCACATCGATCGCCTGGGAAGGCTTGCTCCACCAACAGCCTGACACGCAAGCACTGGTAGCCGGCAACGGCTTTTATTCCACACGCGACGGCAGAATGCTTTTCTTGTTTGTCAGCCCAGAATCCACATCCGAAGCCTATGAAGTCATAGCCCCTTTCATAGAAACAGTCCGCTCAGTCACCGAGCAACTACGTGAAAAATGGGTCGCCGACGGCAAAGAAGCTCCCATTTACGGACTGACTGGTAACCCAGCCATTGTGTACGAAGAATTTACCTCGGTTCAAGACGATATCAAGTTCACGATAATCACCGCCGCTGTTCTGGTACTCCTTTTGATCATCTTCGTGATGCGCTCTTTACGACGCGCACTTGTAGTGTTCATCCCAATCGGCCTTGGCGCCGTCTGGGGCAACGCTATGCTTTTGTTTACAGTTGGGCATCTGAACATGATTACATCTGCCTTCACTGCCATTTTGTTTGGCCTAGGGGCAGACTACGGCATATTTGTTTCCTCACGAATCCTGGAAGAACTTAAAAACGGCTTGGGTCTAAAGGAGGCTATAGCCAAGGGAGCCGGGGCGGCCTCAACCCCAGTTTTAACTGCTGGTGGTGCCTCGATTATGGTTTTTTTAGCCTTGGCAACCGTTAAATTCAAAGGCTTCTCCGAACTTGGCATAGTGGCTGCCTGCGGTGTTTTGGCCGTTGTACTTGCGGCATTTGTGGCTTTGCCAGCACTTTTTGCAATCTTGAAACCAAAGGTGCAAAAGGATCTGCTTAGCGACGGCGTTGACAAACAAGGTCAAAGCGGCACTCCAATGCCCAAAATCGCCTCGGTAGTCTTGGTAACCGTTGCCCTTTTAATCGCTGGCTTTGGAGCGTATTCAGGTATAAATCTCCCAGTCAACTACGATGTCTTGGCATTGCTCCCCAAAGAGTCTGAGGCCGCACACTACTCAAGACTGATGACCGCAGAATCCGATTTTCAGTCTGAAGTAGTAATTGCGACAGCAAACTCAACCCAGGAAGCAGCCCAGCTTGTTGAAAAATTCTCCAAATTGGACACCATCGCAAAGGTCCAGCACATTTGCGATCTTTTCCCAGCAGACGCCGAACTTCGAGCCGCCGAGGCCCGAGAAGTCGGTCTGGAAATGTCCAAATCAACGTTGGTAGCATGGCTTCTGGATCAAAAGCGCATTGAGCTTCCCAAAGATGGCGGCCAACGCATTTCAGGAATCCTAGACAAAGCACTTGATATGATTGATGATTATCAAGAAACCGCCTTTTCAGCTGGCCACACCGATTTGGTTGACAGCCTTGAAAAGGTCAGGACATCTGCCAAGAAAATTGCGCAACTACTAAGAGCCGATCCTGACCGAGTTGGAGTCGCGAACCAGCTTTTCCTAGATAATTTACTAGAGGACGCACAAATTCTTTCCAAAACAATAATATCTTGGCGAGATGCGCGTCCATTAGCACCGGCCGATTTATCGGCGTCTTTGAAAAATCGTTTTGTAGGCAAGGATGGTAAAATTGCAATCTACCTGTTTCCTACCAAATCCATCTATAACGTGGAATTCTTAGATAAAATGCTTGGGCAAATCTATGAAATTTCACCTGATGCCACTGGATTTCCAACTACCCACCAGGTTATGTCGCGGGAAGCCTTTGAAAGCTTCATGAAAGGTAGCGGACTGGCCGTAGCGGTAGCCCTGCTCTTTCTTTTGATTACCCTTGGCAGTTTTGGTTCCTTCCTGATTGCAGCTCTTCCGCTGCTAATCGGTGGTGGTTGGATGCTTGGAGTTCTAGCCGCTGCAAACATACCGTTGAACTACGGCAACATGATCGCCCTACCTCTACTTATGGCACTGGCGCTTGACTACGGAGTCTGGTTTGCCCACCGACGAAAGGAACTGGTAGGCCTAGGTCCCTGGCAGGTAATTAGGGTAGCTGGAACACCGATTCTATTAGCCGCCTTGACTACACTTGCGGGGCTTGGCGCCATATCATTCGCTAAATACCGTGCCATTTCCAGCCTTGGATTTGCGGTCACAGTCGGATTAATTTGTTGCCTTGCCTGCGCAATGTTTATTGCACCAGCAGTTGCTCAACTGCTTGATAGGAGGCGAAAATGAAAAGGTTTAGTGTTCTTTCGGCGTTCATTTTGGTAACCGCCTTGGCAGTATCTGCCTCGGCCCAAGACACTCGCCAGTTGGTGCTTTGCTATCCAGGCGGAAATATAAAGGCCAAGGATGCTGAGCCATCAGCAAAGGCAATGGTTGAATTGGTCGAGAAACTTGGAGGTTGGAAAGCTGGCACTTTTTCAAGCAAATTCACATCAAAAATCTCAGAATGCGATAAATTCCTTGCTGAAAAGCCACCCTTTGCAATCGTTTCCCTTGGATGGTGGCTTGGACACAAAAGCGACAATCTGATTCCTTTGGCCCAACCCAAAATCCAAGGTTCAACTGATGAAATCTTCAGAGTCATGGTCCGCAAAGGCACATACAAATCACTAGATGAGCTAAAGGGCAAGGTGGTAACTGGAACTCCCCTAATCGAAGGCGATTTCTTGCTTAAAGTCATCTTTGCTGGCAAATACAAGGAATCCGACTTCGAGCTTCGGCCAAGCAACCAAGCCTTAAGATCCCTACGAAACTTGAAGGACCGCGAAGTCGAGGCAGTGGTAATTACCGCTCAGCAGTA